>Ga0335083_10000373_pt1 | contig 69585 bp, 54 predicted proteins | sample Lox_Sample_42_FD_206716 | JGI IMG/M metagenome (GOLD analysis project Ga0335083, IMG submission 206716) | Soil microbial communities from Loxahatchee National Wildlife Refuge, Florida, United States - Lox_Sample_4.2 | ecosystem: Environmental > Terrestrial > Soil > Wetlands | place: USA...
ACCACGGCAAGGAATATCACGGAGTTGGAGTGCTCGGCTTGCGGGAAGAAATTTGATGCAAATCGCGAGCAGCATCTTTGCATCTGCGGGAAGCCGCTATTTGTTAGGTACGATTTGAAGCGGGCGGCGGCGACGCTCACACTTGAAAATCTGAAATCGCGGACGCGAAGCCTTTGGCGCTACTCGGAAGTGTTGCCAGACGGGCCTCAGGTGACGTTGGGCGAGGGGATGACGCCGCTGGTGGCGGCGAAGAGGCTGGGAGCTGCGCTCGGGCTGGAGCGGCTGTTTGTGAAGGATGAGGGGCTGAATCCGACGGGATCGTTCAAAGCGCGGGGAATGACGGCGGCTGTCACTCGGGCAAAGCAATTGGGAGCAAAGGCATTGGCGACGCCGACGGCCGGAAATGCGGGCGGGGCGCTTGCGGCTTATGCGGCAGCTGCGGGGCTGCCCGCGGTGATCGTGATGCCGGCGGATACGCCTTCGGCGAATGTGATGGAGTGCCAGGCGTTCGGCGCGACGGTGGTGAAATTGGATGGCTTGATTTCGGATTGCGGGAAGTATGTTGCGGAGCGGAAAGATCGCGAGGGGTGGTACGACGTTTCGACGCTGAAGGAGCCTTATCGGATCGAAGGCAAAAAGACGATGGGCTACGAGCTGTGGGAAGAGCTTGGTGGCAAGCTGCCCGACGTAATTTTTTATCCCACCGGCGGAGGCGTTGGGCTGATTGGCATGTGCAAAGCCTTCGATGAGATGGAAGAGATGGGATGGATCGGTGCGGAGAGGCCGCGAATGGTCGCGGTGCAAGCGGCGGGCTGCGCGCCGATCGTGAAAGCGTGGGAGGCGGGGGGTGATTCGTCTGAGTTTTTTCAGAATGCCGCGACGCTGGCTTCGGGGTTGCGAGTGCCTGGACCGCTTGGAGATTTTTTGATACTGCGGATGCTGCGGCAGACTCATGGGACGGCGCTGACGGTGACGGACGAAGAGATGATGAATGCAGGGAAGGAGCTGGCGTCGCTGGAAGGAATATTCGCCGCGCCCGAAGGGGCTGCAACGGTGAGCGCGGCTCGAAAGTTGGCGGCTTCGGGGTGGATTGCGGTGCACGAGACGGTTGTGTTGTTCAGCACGGGCACCGGGTACAAGTATTCGGAAGCGTGGCAGAGGGCTTTGCAGGCTTAAGTTAATGACGACGAGGCGGCTCTATTACGATGATTCTTTCGAACGGGAATTCACTGCGCGGGTCGTTCATTGCGATCCCTTGCCCCCGGACGTGAAATCCGGAATCACCGCGCCGGCGCTGGGGCTTTATCTGGATCGCACCGCGTTTTATCCGACCTCGGGAGGCCAGCCGCACGATCTGGGGAAAATTGGAGATGCGAATGTCCTCGATGTGCGCGATGAAGGCGACGAAATTTTGCACGTCGTCGATCGGCGGCCCGGAAGTCCAGACGTGAACGGATGTATTAACTGGCCCCGGCGGTTCGATCACATGCAGCAGCACACGGGCCAACATTTGCTGTCAGCAATGTTTCAGGAACGATTTGGACGGGCGACAGTTTCCTTTCATCTGGGTACGGACGCAAGCACGATCGATTTGCGGGGCCCGGAACCAACTGGGGAGATTCTCGAAGGAGCCGAGCGCGCGGCCAACAGGATTATTTTTGAAGACCGGCCTGTCACGGTTCGCTACGGGACCGCCGAAGACTTGGCCAGGCTGGGAGTTCGCAAAGAAGTGGAGCGCGCCGGCATTTTGCGGGCGATAGAGATCGAGGGGGCTGATCTACAGCCGTGCGGCGGGACGCACGTCAAGAGCACAGGGCAGATTGGAACGCTGCTCGTGCGGAGCTGCACGAAGATGCGGCAGGATTGGCGGGTGGAATTTGTGTGCGGGGAGCGCGGCGAACGCGCTGCGCGGCAGGATCTTATCCGGCTACGCGCAACCGCAGAAAAGCTAAGCTGCTCTCCAGAAGAGCTTACCGCCGCGGCGGAGCGCGCACTTTCCGAGCGGGAAGCGAACTTCAAGAGAACGCGTGCGCTACTTCAACGATTGGCGGAGATCGAAGGAGGGCAAGCGGTGCGCGCAGTTGCGGCGAGGCCCGATGGCCTGCGCATCGTTCATCGCGTATTCGAAGACGTCGAGGCCGAGTTCCTGGGTCTCTTCGCAACAGAAGTTGCGAAATCGGAGAAGGCTGTCGCACTGGTGGCTCGGAAGGGATGCGGCCACGTATTTTTCGCGCAACATCCCACCGCGGCGAAAGACATGAGCGCTCTCCTGAAGCAAGTTATGGGGAAAGTTGGAGGAAAGGGCGGGGGAACGCGCGATTTTGCACGCGGGCGACTAGACGATCCTGCGCAGGCCCAGATGGCCGTAGCGCTTGCCCTCGAGTTGCTGACTGCTGAACAAGCTGCTGCCTAGCGTGATGGAAGCAAGATATCAGAAGAGCCGGGCGCGCAATCGATCCGGGATGCGCTGCAAGTCGATCAGCGTGAGAAAGTCTATTGTTTTGAATTCGCGGTCGATGGCGGGAGGACCGCAGAGTCGCGCAGAGACATCGAGATAAGCGCGAAACAGCCGCGGCGCGGCAGGCGGAAGCGTCACCGCATCGCTCCTGCGGCATTCAAACCCCGGCTTCGGCGTTGTGCGCAGCGCCGGCTCAATCAGATATTTTTCCTGCAATTGCTCATAGAGGGCCATGCCCTCGTTTTGGTCCTGCGAGCTCAAGGAACTGCATCCAAAGAGGAAGCGCGCGCCGCAACTCATGGCGTAGCGGGCAATTCCTTTCCAAAGCATGTGGAGGACGGCGGTGTTCCGGTAGTCGGTGTGCACGCACGCCCTGCCCAGCTCGAGGACTTCCGAACGGATCCCTTCAAACGGGGCGAAATCGAAAAATTGTTCGCTGTAATATCCGAGATTGCCCTTGGCGCGGAAGCCGCTCTGCATGCGGTAAGTGCCAACGACTTTGCCTGAGCTGGTTTCACGGACCATCAGATGGTCGCAAATGAAATCATAGCGATCGCGGTCGAGTCCGACGCGCGCGGAGCTATTGAGGCCCTCGCCGAGCTCGCAATTAAAGACAAGATAACGAAGGCGCTGGCAATCGATGAGGTCTTCGAGAGTCTCCGCCATCCCCGCGCGGAACTGAGTTGTAGAAGCGAGGGGGTTCTCGCAGCCATGCTGCAAGACCGCGGTTGGTGGCATACGACAAGTTTCGGATGAGCCGGATTACGGAAGTGTTGCAGGAGTGTGATTTGCAGGTTTCTTGAGGTAACTCTTGCGATACCCAAAATTTGGTGGACGTGACAGGGATCGAACCTGCGACCTCGTCGTTGCGAACGACGCGCTCTCCCAGCTGAGCTACACGCCCACGAGCAGCACCAAAATTTTAGCAGAGGCACAGGACCTTGCCAACAAAAGGTGTCTGTGGATGACTCGTGACCGATGGTAGTGGTGACGGGCGTCCGGCGATTCCTGGTTCGTGCGGATCTCACTCTCCGCGGTGGCGCACCATCGCCATGCTCATATGCCTGCCGATACTCTTTTGTATTACGGCTGGCCGAGGCTGCTGTTATCACCTGAGCGTTGTGCGACGATTTTGCGTGCGTTTTGGTAAAGCGCGCGGGCTTGCGGAATGGCCTCCACAGCCTTTTGCACTTGGGGGTCCGCTTCGAGCTGAACTTTCAACTCATCCTGCATGCCAAACGTGGAGAAGAAAGCTTCTTCCTTGATCTTGCGCTTGACCCAATCCAGGTTTGCGGCCATATCAGGCTCGGTATAGCGCACGTTATGCTTGGTCAGATAATCACGGAAAATTTTCATCACCTCGTCGTCGGCTTCGAATTCCTTGGTGATGGTCGGCCGGGTGCCCATGTAGAAGCGGGTAAAACCGCCGACGCCCCCGGCGAAGGGATAAAAAACGTCCGCGCGGAACAGCTCTTCCTGAAAATGGTTGAACTTGGGGGCAGCGACCTCGATGTCCGGCGTGATACCTCCGCCGCCGGTCACTTGGCGGCCGCTGTCGGTGAGCTTGACTTCCGTAGGATGCTCGGGAACCTTGCGCTCGTAGTGATATTCGTAGAGCGACACGGACTTGTAATCGCGCTGGATGAGACGGCCGCTCGGCGTGTAATAACGTGCGGTGGTTAGCGCGAGACCGGTATTCTCGCTGAGGGGCTGCACGGTTTGTACCAGGCCCTTGCCGAATGTCGTTTCGCCAACAATCAACCCGCGATCATGATCCTGTACGGCGCCGGAGACGATTTCCGTGGCAGAGGCGGAATTGTTGTTCACGAGGATTACCAGCGGCGTTGTCATGCCCTGGTTGCCGCGCAGAGCGAAATAGCGGCGTTCCGGAGAGCTCCGGCCATGGTGCGAGACGATGAGCTGGTTCTTATCGAGGAACATATCGCCAACGGCGACGGCCTCGTTGAGCAATCCGCCGGGATTGCCGCGCATGTCGAGGATGAGCCCATCCAGAGTCGAAGCGTGGAGCTGGTTGAGGGCTTCGGCGAGTTCGCGGTCAGTTGTCTCGTTGAAGCCCGAGAGTCGGATATAGCCGATGCCTGGCTTAAGCATGAAGGCGATGTCCACAGAGTGGCGAGGAATCTCATCGCGTGTGACCGTAAATAGCAGGGGCTGCGGGTAACCCTCGCGGCTCATGGTGATCTTTACGACGGTGCCCTTTGGACCTTTGAGAAGGTCGGCAACTTCGGTTGTAGTAAGGCCGTCGGTGGACTTGTCATCCACTTTCATGATTACGTCGCCAGGGCGGATGCCTGCTTTGAAAGCCGGGGCGCCGACGTAAGGTTGCATGACGACAGTTCGATTCTCTTTCGGAGCCACGATCATTCCGACGCCGTAGTAGCGCCCGCGTTGATCTTCGCGGAGGAGAGCGAATTGGCGAGCGTCGAAGAAATTGGAGTGGGGATCGAGAACGCGGAGCATGCCGGGAATAGCGCCTTGATAGACGGCTCTGTCCACATCCACCGGCTCGGCATAGTTCGCCTGAACGACATCCAGGACATTGGTGAATTGCCGCAGCGCAGTGCTCTCATCCTCGGCGGAAGAGGTCGTGGCGCGCACGTTGGGGCCGTAAATGCCCCCAAGAACAGCAGATAGGAGGATGACTACGACTACTAGAATCAGCCCACGGCGCTCAGATTTCATCCTGACCTCGCGTATCCGTTACAGCCAAAATTATAGCACATCCCAAAGTGTGGTTTGACACCGTAGGACGCCCTTTCTATGATGCCAACAGGCCGCTTTTTGGCTACCTGACGCCATGCTCAGCATGACCCACATGATCGTCGTTTTCATTGTGGTCCTGGTCGTATTCGGGCCGCAAAAGCTGCCTGAACTGGCCCGAGGGCTGGGCAAGCTGATGGCCGAATTCCGCAAGGCCTCCACTGATTTTAAGAGCGCATTCGAACAAGAAATGCGCGACATCGAACGGCAGGCTTTGCAAGCCGAGCGTAAAAAAGCCGCCGAGGCGGCCGCCACCTCTGCCGCGGCGGCCCAAGCTCCTGCTACTCTCGCCTCGCTGCCCGGCACTGGACCTACCACAGATGGCTTAGACGCGGAGTCCCGGGTTACGGAAGCGCTGGTGGTTACGCCGGTGGCGGAGTCGATACCGCGATCGAACGGCGCGCCAGGGGGAACTGCGGAAAGCGCGCCAGCTGGATCAGTTGCAGAACCACCGGTGGAACCGATCACAAATGTGGTCACCAAGCCGGTTGTCGAGTCAGCCGCCGAACCGGTTGCCGGTGCACCCCAAACCCTCTCTCATGACCAACAACAGCCAGTCTGATTCTCCGATCGTGCCGGCTGTAGAAGAGCCCGGCGCACAGATGACGTTTTTCGAGCACCTGGTCGAGTTGCGTAAGCGAATTATCAATTCCCTGGTATCCATCCTAATTGGGGCAATGATCGGCTGGTTCATCGCGCCACACTTCGTGAATGTGATGGTCGAACCGATGGTCGGTGCGTTGAAATCCGCACATCTCGATCCAAAGCTGGTTTACTCGCATCCTGCGGGATACCTCAACTTGCTGATTACTGTAAGCATCTACCTCGGGATTGTGATTGCCTCGCCGTGGGTGCTTTATCAGATTTGGCTTTTTGTTGCTCCGGCGCTGTATAAGCACGAGCGCAGCGCCATCACCGGATTTCTCTTCTCCACTGTTTTCTTGTTTTTGCTGGGGATTGCGTTTGGGTACTTCGTTTCATTGCCGTACGTGCTGAAGTTCCTGATCAGTTTTCAGGGGCCGGTCGTACCGCTGATAAATATTGACGAGTATTTCGATTTGATCTTGCTCGTGCTGCTTGGTCTGGGGCTCGTCTTTGAATTGCCCATTCTGATCTTTTTTCTGACGCTCTTCGGCATCGTTACGCCGGAATTCTTGCTGAAGAATTTTCGCTACGCGATTTTGGTGATCGCAATTCTGGCGGCTGTGCTTACGCCCACGCCCGATGCCACCACGATGCTGCTTTTCATGCTTGTTCTGGTGGCTTTGTATTTCGTAGGCGTCGGAGTGTCTTGGATGGTGGTGCGCAAGCGAAAGAGGCGTCTCGCGGAAGCCGCGGAGGCTCACTAGATGAAGCTCGTGCCGATCAAGGAATTATGCGTCGCGCTATGCACTTCATTTTGCCTATTGGGCGCCGCGGGCTGCAAAGCCAAAGCAGATGTTTCGCAACCCACAGGGAAAGACATGCCCTTCATGAGCGCCATCACGGCGGCGCCGCCACAGGCCGCAGACGAGGCTCCTTCGCCGGACAAGATGGACGGCTTCGATGGTAAGCGCGCCTACGATCACGTCGCCAAACAAGTTTCCTTTGGTCCGCGTCCCGCCGGCTCGGCTGCCCTTGCCAAAACGCAGGAGTACATCCTCTCTGAACTCAAGAGCTACGGGTGCACCACCGACGTTGATTCGTTCAGCTCGGACACTCCCGCGGGCCGCGTGGCCATGAAGAACATTCTCGTCAAGATTCCGGGGGAGACGCGAGGCGTGATTCTCCTCGGCACGCATTATGACACCAAGCGTTTGCCGGACTTTGTCGGTGCGGATGATGCCGGCTCCTCCACCGGCGTCATGCTGGAGCTTGCCCGGCTGCTTTGTTCGAAGCGCCAGCGCGACGCGATGTGGATCGCGTTTTTCGATGGCGAAGAAGCTGTTCGTCCTCAATGGGAAGATCCCGATAACTGCTACGGCAGCCGGGAAATGGCGGCGCGTCTTGCCATGAGCGGCGATCTGCCGCGCGTGAAGGCGTTTATGCTGGCCGACATCGTGGGAACAAAAACGCCACACTTCAAGCGCGAATCCTATTCGACGAAATTGCTCGTGGATCTGGTCTGGGGCGTCGCCAAGAAACTCGGCTACGGAAATATCTTTGTTGATGAAGCTTCGACAGTGGAAGACGATCATCAGTCTTTTTTGAAACGGCATGTCCCCTCAGTGGATGTCATTGACCTGGACAACGGCCCCGGGGGCGACGTCTATTACTGGCACACTCCGCAAGACACTCTCGACAAGATCAGCCCGAAAACGCTCGCTATTGTCGGCCGCGTTTTCCTCGAAAGTGTCAAACAACTCCAAACCGAGTGAACTAGTGCGCTGGCCCCAATGACTCATCCTCTAGACGCGCTCCTCAAATGGCTACCGGCACAAGACTTCGGGGTGCTAGAGCACCGTTTCGCAGAACACGGGCGCGATTACATTGTGGTCGTCGAGGACTGCTTGGGTTCAAGCCGGGGCCAGCATGAGATTACATTCACCCACTGCACTAGCGCCGACTACGAGACTCGCGTCTCCGATGGTGCATGGCCGAAATCTTGGACCGAAGAGTTCACGGACTACAAAAGCTGGACGTCCGCGCAAGAACCCGAAGGATATGTTTGGGGCACAAATTGGTCGCTAGCCTATCCAGGCCTTCGGGCAGTTCTCGGGTCGGCCCAAGCTGCTGAATGGAGCAGGAGACTTGGCAAGGAGATGTTTGAAGCTACCCTGGAGACGGATCGCTTCTTCTTGCGCCTGATCTTTCATTCCCTTCGCGTTCGCAAAGTAAACGAAAACTTCGAGAGGATCTCCCAAGTAATTCATCCACTCTGACGGACTGTCTCCAGGCAGATGCTCGAACTGTATGCTAAATTCGATTGTTACAAAAAGTGTTTCCAACGAATGAAACTCAAACGCATCACAGTCAATTCTTCGTCCGGGGAATACTCGATCCTTTCCGGTTCCGGCGTCATTCGTAACGCTGGAAACCAACTCCGCCGCCTTGGTGAATTCTCGCGCATCCATGTCGTTTCTTCGCCCAGAGTCTGGCGCGCCGTTGGGCAGGGAATTACACGCAGCTTCATCAAAAACGGTCAAATCCAGTCGCATCTGATGAACGACGCCGAATCCGCAAAAAATCTTGGCACTGTGGAAAAGCTTGTGCGGTCGCTCGTCTGTGCCGGAATCGATCGTCAGTCTCTATTGATCGCCATTGGCGGTGGCGTGGTGGGCGACGTCGCCGGCTTCGTCGCTTCTACTTGCCTACGAGGCATCTCGCTCGTGCAAGTTCCGACGACTCTGATCGCCCAGGTGGACTCCGCCGTCGGCGGCAAAACGGGCGTCAATCTCCCCGAAGGCAAAAACCTAATCGGCACGTTCTATCCCGCACGCCTCGTCCTTGTTGATCCGTCCGCCCTCCGGACGCTTCCCGAACGCCAGTTTCGCGGCGGCCTCGCTGAAGTCATCAAATACGGCGTCATTTCAGATGCGAAGCTATTTTCGTATCTTGAGAAGAACTTCGATGCCGTGCTTCGGCGCGATCCTACTGCTCTTGCTTATATCATCACACGCTCACTGGAAATTAAAGCCCATGTTGTGAGCTGCGACGAACGGGAATCCGGTCTGCGAGAAATACTCAATTTCGGCCACACGTTTGGCCATGCTCTCGAAACAGTCACGAACTACCGCGTCTACCAGCACGGAGAAGCCGTGGCCTGGGGCATGATGGCTGCCGCGCTCCTCGGGCATGAGATCGGTCTCACGCGCGCCGACGATGTCTCGCGCATCGTCTCGCTGGTGCGGCGTTTGGCGCCGCTCCCCCCCTGGCCGCGTGTTCACCCAAAAAAACTCATCGCTCTCATGCACTCGGACAAAAAAGCGCGCGCCGGCAAGCTTCGCTTTGTGCTCGCGCCGCGCATTGGCAAAGCGCAATCTCACGACGATGTGCCGCTCGATGTGCTGGAGCGCGTGTTGCATTTCGCTCCACACTTCATCAACGCGCAAAGGAAGCACCATGTCTGACGCAGCCGTCCCCGTAAAAGGCACGCGGCCGGAAGGGGTCGTGACCGAAGCCGACGCCTCGCGGAAAGTTCGCGACATGTTTTCGCAGATCGCGCCTCGGTACGACTTTCTTAATCACTTTCTTTCGTTTCAGACCGATCGGCTTTGGCGCAAACGAACCGCGCGGGTTTTGCGTCCTATCCTTCAGCGCCCGGATGCTGTCGCGCTCGATCTTTGCTGCGGCACGGGTGATCTTTCCTTTTCGCTTGACGGGGCAGGGAAGGCCCGGATCATTGGCGCGGATTTCTCGCACCCCATGCTTGTTCGCGCCAAAGAAAAGAGTGTCTCGCTGAAGGGCAATTCTCAGAGTGGAACACTCGGGCCGTTGCCGTTCCTGGAAGCAGACGCGCTCCGGCTTCCGTTCTCGGACAACTCTTTCGATCTCGTCACAATGGCATTCGGTTTCCGCAATCTCGCCAATTACGAAGCCGGCCTGCGCGAAATCCAACGCGTGCTCAAGCCCGGCGGCACTATCGCCATACTGGAGTTCACGGAACCTCCAGCTGGACTCCTGGGCACGACGTATCGCTGGTATTTCCGCGAGGTTCTTTCCCGAATCGGGGGACTTATCTCCGGAAATTACGCGGCCTATACTTACCTGCCAAAATCCGTCTCGCGGTTTTTTCTTCCGTCCGAACTTGCTGATCTTATGAAGGCAGTGGGATACGTTTCCGTGGACTTCCGTGTTTGGACCTTCGGCACCGTTGCACTCCACACGGCGGTATGGGCCGACGGTTAAGAACTATTCTTCCAGGCCGGCGCTGCGCAGCTTGGCCAACAGCGTTTTCGGCGATACGCCCAACTTCTCCGAGGCGCGTGTCTTGTTCCACTTGCACTCGCGCAGCGTGGTCTCCAGAAGTAGACGCTCGATATGGCCGACCGCACGTCCGGTCACTTCTTCGAGAGTGCCTTCCCAACTGAATTGTTCGGGCAACATACCGGCCGGCAGTTGGCTCGAATCGGGTTTTGTTGAGGGGAGCTGAAGGCCTTCGGCGGTAATGATAAGCCCGTCCGTCAGGATTACCGCACGTTCCATAGTGTTTTGTAGCTCGCGCACATTTCCTGGCCAGCGATAGTGCCGCAGCCGCTCCTTGGCGCCCTCGGAGAGCTCCAGTCCGGGCTTCTTGAACTCGCGACTGAATTTCTCGAGAAAGTATTCCGCAAGCAGGAGGACGTCGTTGCCGCGTTCTCGTAACGGAGGCACCGTCAACGGCACCGCCGAAATCCGGAAATACAAATCCTCGCGAAAGAGTTTCTCTTCCGCCAATTTTTTCAAATCTCGATTTGTGGCCACCACAATGCGCGCATCCACTTCCACGGTTTGCGTGCCGCCCACGCGATCGAATCGTTTCTCTTCGAGCACGCGCAAAAGCTTTGCTTGTATCGCCAGGGGCAGCTCGCCAATTTCGTCGAGGAACAGCGTCCCGCGATGAGCTAAATCCAGCTTGCCGACCTTGCGCGCGCCAGCTCCAGTAAACGCGCCGCGTTCGTGGCCAAACAGCTCGTTCTCCACCAGCCCTTCAGGGATGGCCGCGCAATTCAGCGCCACAAACGGCTGCTCGCGCCGCTGCGACAGGTGATGCACAGCCCGCGCAAACAACTCTTTGCCAGTGCCGCTTTCGCCCAAAAGCAAGACGGTCGAATCCGTTGCCGCCACTCTTTGGACCTGCTGGCTGATTTCGCGAATCGCCGCATGTTCACCGACGATGCGTGGAAACCCGTACCGCGCCGTGTACTCTTCGCGCAGTAGCAGGTTTTCCCTAAGCAACTCCTGCTGCCTCGTGGCACGCTGCACGAGAAGTTTCAGGTGGTCCAGGTCCACTGGCTTTTGCAGAAAATCGAACGCACCTTCCTTCATCGCCGAGACGGCTTCTTCGACCGAGCCAAAGGCGGTGAGCAGCAGCACGGGGATCGTCGCGTCCGCCGCTTTCGATTCGCGCAGCACATCCAGCCCGGAAGCCCCCGGCATTTTCAAATCCGTGATGACCATCAGGTAGCGGCGCGCGCGCACCTTCTGAATCGCCGTAGTTCCGTCAGGCGCTTCGTCCACGGCGTAGCCAGCGCGCTCCAATGCCTTTCGCAGCATGGCGCGCAGCTCGTTCTTATCTTCAACAAGGAGAAGAGGTTCCATCTCTCTTGTTTCTACCACGAAACAAGGGATGGTCAGTCGGGAACGCGCAGGAGGTGTGTGGAGAAGTGAAGCAAGTGAGCGATGTCCTCAAATGCGAAGAGTGTCGCTGAAATAAAGAACGGGTCTTACGGCAAGATGACCAATCAAATCTGGTGACGTCCTACTTCTAACTGATGACTCACGCCCTTATTCGCGTGCCCAGCCCGGGTCGCCGCCGGACTTGCGCAGCTCATCTTCCATATCCGAGAGCTGCTGCTTCAGGTTGGCAATTTCCTTCTGTTTCTGCTCGATTTTCGCGTTCTTGTCGTTGATATCTTTGCGCGAGTTTTGCTCCATCAAAGCCTTTTGCGGATCGCTGTAATATTGGACCTGCGCCTTGTCACCTTCTCGCTGCAAAATATCGAGTTCTTTTTCCGCGGCCGCGATTTTTTCGCGCTGGTCGGCGAAGCGCTTCCTCCAGGTGGTTTCTGCGTCGTCGCCCTTTCCGGTGGTCGCAGTTGCGCCGTTCGTCACCGCACCCTGGGCGTTATCCGCGGCACCCTGTGAGCTACCTGAAGCCTGGCTTGCCGCACCGCTGGCATCGCTTGAAGGATTGCGCGGTGGGATGTCGTCGTCGGTGTAGACCTTTTTTGGCTTTGGAGTAGCCTTCTGCTGCTCGCGCGCCTTCCGCGCAGCGTCCGCAACGGAATCGCCAGACTGTTGCGAGGTCGAGCTGGATTGTTGTTGCTGCCGAGCGCTCGCCGGAAGTGCTGCCAGACACAAGCCCGGCAAAATCATCGAAGCCGCAAGCCAATTCTTGACACTCATGGAATGCCCCCTCTCCCGGGGTGAGCTGGATTCCCCAGCCTTCTACTTAGATGCCATCCTTCTTCAATTCTACCGCTTCCGGGACGCCTCGGTATACGGGTAGCGTAACGATAAATGCGGCGCCCCCTTCGGGGCGGTTTCGCGCTTCCACTTTTCCTCCATGCTGCACAATGATCTTTTGCACGACCGCCAATCCCAATCCCGTGCCCTTCGGTTTCGTGGTAAAGAAGGGCCGGAAAAGTTTTGGCAGAGTCGCAGCGGCAATCCCCGGCCCATTGTCGAAGATGGTGATCTTCTGAATCCCGGTTTCGTCGTGGCGCAAGACTTCTCCGCGAAGAATCACGCGGCCGCCGTTCGGTGCCTCGACACACGCCTCTGCGGCGTTCCTTGCTAGGTTTAGCAGGGCCTGACGCAGCAGTCCTTCATCGCCAGCCACGCTTCCGAGAGGCCCCTCAAACCGGATGCGCACCTGCGGCAGGGCTTCTGCCACTTCTGATACGACACGCTCGACTAGACCCTCAAGCGGCACGGGTTCGCTGCTTACCTCCAAAGGCCGTGCGTATTTCAAAAACTCAGTCACCACGTGCGTGATGTTGCGTGTTTGCTCGAGAATCCTCTCGGCCGAGTCCGCCACTTCGCCGGTGACCGCTTCCGCGCTAATCATTTGTGCATAGCCGGAAATGGTCGCCAAAGCGTTCTTAAATTCGTGCGCGATTCCTGCGGATAATTCACCTACCGCTGCAAGGCTTTCTTTGAGTTGAATCTGTTGCTGCAAGGCAGCGAGTTCCGTCAAATCTGTAAGCAGGCAAATCGCTCCGTTAATCTTTTCCGTGCCCCGGCGAATGGGCGATATGGTCACACCAAGTATCCGAGACTCGCCACCCGGCGCTTCGTGTTCCACCTGTTCGCGCCGGAAGATGCTGCCATTGGTCACGCATTCCCCGATGAACCGCGTCAGATCGGATTTTTCGCCAAACACTTCACTGTACCGGCGGAATCCCAATCCGCGAATCCCCAGAACCTGCTCCGCAGCAGGATTTGCGCTGGAAATGATGCCGGCCGCATTCACGACCACAAGCCCAGCCGGCATGTTGCGCGTGACTTCCTCGCTGAGCCGTTCCGTATGTTCCGCGCGCTCCCGCTCGATCTTGTGCAGGCGCTCGAGCTCTTTCTCCTGCTCGCGGAGTTGCCGAATCACTCCTTCCATGGAGGCGGTCATAAACGCAGAAGGATTTTCCGTTCTCGGGGCTGCGGTGGAAATGTTCTCTCGTTGAGACTCCTTCGTACTCTGAAGAAATCGGCGCAGCAGAAAGAAGATAACACCTACCACGACCAGGATTCCTGCGGCCATGCCGACGGCGATTTCCCAAACGTGCTGCGTGCTTTCGGCTTGGAATGCTGCGAACGTCATAGCCTGAATTGGCCTCGCATCGGAATGAATCTCAGCGCAATCCCGGCGCCAGATCGATGGAGAAAGAAGAGAAAACAAACACAATGATCAGCGCCGCAATTCCCAGAAACGTACCCAGGGGAAGATGATATTGGCTGGCAATCACCCAACGAATCTGTTTCGCGGTTCCAAGTCCCCTTCGGCTCGCCCGTTCCGCAAGCCGCCGCCCCGTGCCTCGTGCGTACATCGTTGCGATCACCGCCACGCCCAAAATGCTCCCCAGCAGGGTTCCCAGAAGGATCGTGAGAAACGCGTTTCTTACCCCAAGAAAAGCGCCCACCATGACCATCATCTTCACGTCGCCCATGCCCATGCCTTCGCGGCCACGCACCAGCTTATACAGTGTGGCCGCACCCAGCAGCATCAGGCTGCCAAACGCCGCGCCAAGAAGCGCTTCGATTAAGCCCATAAGGCGCTCGGGGGGTAGCCAATGAAAAAGACGCACGCTCAGTAGAAAAGCTGACCCATCGTTCGGTGGCACCACCGCGGAAAAAACCAGGCCGGCGGCAAAACCGGGCCATGTGATTACGTCGGGCAGCAGTCGAACGCGTAGGTCCGTCACCGTCAAAATGATGATCAAGCAAGTAAAGAAGAGCCACTTCACCGTGGCCTGGGAAATTCCAAATTCCACGTAACACGCCACAAACAGAAGCCCCGTAGCCAGCTCCACAAGCGGATACATGGGAGAGATCGGCAACCCGCACGTCCGGCATTTTCCCCTCAGCCAAAGCCACGCAAAGACGGGCACGTTGTCGTAAGGCTTGATCGGCGTTTTGCATCGCGGGCACCGCGAACCCGGCGAGACAATGGACATCTCTTCTGGAATGCGCGTGATGCATACATTCAAGAAGCTGCCAATGATGATTCCAAATAAGAAAAAGAAGGCGATGACCACAGTTTTGAGGGCCGCTTTAGGCCGCTCCCACTACTGTCCCACACCTATCCCACTGCCTCAATGAAGCGCGTCCGCTCGCGTGCCCCATTCCTAACGCTTTCGTCTTTCTTCTCTGTGGCCTCCGTGTACTCGGCGTACTCTGTGCAATGTTCTTTGCAGTTTTTGTCTTCGAGCTTTTGACTGTAAACTGTTGACTGTCGCCTCTCTTCTGCTATGCACTGGTTCGAACGCAAAATCCGCCGCTATGAGCACCGCCGCTGGACCACCGACGATAACCGCCGCGTCCAACCGTTTGAATGGGGCCTCGAACATATTGGGGGCGACTCTGCAGACTCCAATCCGGCGGAATTTGTGGGCAGGTATGCCAAGCGAGCCATCGAGCAGAGCGGCGATTGGTTCGCCACAGATGCTGCAGCCGACTACCGGCTCGATTCAGAGAATGTTTTGACTTTCACCAGCGCTCTCGAATCGCCCTGGCCGGAGAACAACACAGTTTATGCCCGACTCTGGCCTGCGCGTCATGATCGCCGCCCACCCTTCAAAGCTCCGAAAGGCACCGCCGTTCTTGTGCTTCCCAATTGGAATGCCAAGTGGCACGGCCAGGATGGACTATGCGAATGGGTGGCGCGGTTCGGAATCACCGCACTGAAAATGAGCATGCCTTATCACAATCGCCGCATGGCTAAGGGACACGAACGCGCTGACCAGATCTGTGGCCCCAATATCGGTCTGACACTCCAAGCTAACCGCCAGGCAGTGCTCGATGCCCGGCGCTGCCTACGATGGCTTGAAGCGCAAGGCTACACTCGGCTGGGCATACTCGGAACCAGCTTGGGCTCTTCCGTGGGCTACATTACGCTCATGCACGACCCCGCCGTCAAAGCCGGCGGCTTCTTCCATTTTTCGACGTACTACGCCGACGTCGTCAGCCAGGGGATGACCACGAATCACGTTTGGGAGGGGCTTCGGGCGCACGTGACGGTGGACGAGCTGCGGGAGTATTGGGCTCCGATAAGCCCTATGCCTTACGTCGAGAGGGGTATGGGCGCCGACCGCAAATCTTTTTTAGTCTATGGCAAGTACGATCCCACTATGCTTCCGGAGTTGAGTCGCCAGATGCTCGACGCTTTGCGGCGGCATGGAGCCAAACCGCGGAGCATGCAGCTTCATTGCGGGCACTACTCGCTCGAACTGCCTCCCTTTAGTTACGTCGCAGGTTACCGGGTCCTGGCATTCCTCCGAAATGCGTTGGCCTCCTAGAATGAAATTGAACTTGGAAGAGGCCGTTCTAATGCGGAGGTTCGCTCCGCCAGGCCCGCTCGATCCGCGAAGGACCAGTTAGCCAGCCAGCCTGACCCCGCCTCTTGTATGATCGCTGCATGCAAACTCTCCTCGTCGAGGCGTTTGGCCCACTTGTCGTTGCATTTGCGCTTTTCGTTGCAGTTTTTGGTGTGCGACGCCTAATTCACCAGTTTCGGAATCGCCTCACTCCGGAGCAGCACCAAGCGGAGCGCGATTCTTTTCGCAATCGGCTCGTCCATCCGCACGCAGGACAAGTCGAGCAGGGAATCGGCGCGTTACTCCCCCAGCGCCTTATCACGCTCTACGAGGATCACCAAACGATTCTTACTGAACAAATCGAAATCCGGCGGCCGGAGCCCGATCCGCGGAATCTTACCGAACCAAAGAATCCCGCCGAGTGGATCGAGGCTTTCTTGCCGCTCGATCTCGAGAGCCAGAAACTCGCAATCAATTTGACTGCGCAGGGTTGGGGAAAAGGCTTCTGCTTTGCCACGGATGGCTCAGGCAATTTTTACTGGATTCCAGCCGCCGACGTCCGCCAGGCAGATGCGCCTGTTTTCTTTGCCCACACCGATCCCGTAGCCAACGAGCAAGTTGCGGCCTCGCTCGATGAGCTTCTTACCTGGCCGCGAACTTTACACTCGTCTGAAGCCGAGGCAGATGCATGAGTGGGATTAGCTCAGAGCCACTGCTTGTTACAACGGTAGAATGCGGACGCTGGTCTCTGATGTTTTACAACCGGGTGCGGAGCGCTGCGACCAAGAAGCGATTCTCTTGTAAAGATGCACGTTGAGGAGTGTCAATCCAGAACTCCAGACAAAGCGCCGGTCGCCACCAAAGCTGCGACGGACTCGATGTCCGGCGCTAGCGACCGATCGTGAGTCACTTTTGCCGACTTCTCGCGAACCGACTGGTGTACCTTCAACGCCAAAATGCCTGTTTTCAAGGGTGCGAGCAGGTCTATCCCCTGGCATGCGCAGAGCAGCTCAATCGCAATCGTATGCCGCAGATTTTCAAGCATTCGTCCGAGACGGCGAGCGCTGCTCATGCCCATCGAGACATAGTCTTCCTGATTGCCCGAAGTCGAAATGGAATCGACTGAATGGGGCATCGCGAGCGCTTTGTTCTCGCTGGTCAACGCCGCCGCGGTCACCTGCGCGATCATGAAGCCGGAGTTCAGGCCCGGCTCCGGCGTGAGAAAAGCTGGCAACATGCTGGTCAGCGGATTCGTCATCTGTTCGATGCGCCGCTCGCAGATGCCACCAAGGGTCGCGAGCGCGATCGCGACCTGGTCTGCGGCCATGGCGAGCGGCTGGCCGTGGAAATTTCCGCCGCTGATGATGTCTCCGCTGCCGTCTTCTTTCACAAACACCAGAGGATTATCCGTTGCGCTATTCAGTTCGACCGCTGCAATGCCGCGAGCTTGCGCCAGGGAATCGCGTACCGCTCCGTGCACTTGCGGAGTGCAGCGAACGCTATACGGATCTTGCACGCGCGGATCTTTTTCCGCCGAGCGGTGTGACTCGCGGATTTGGCTGCCCCCGTTCAAGTGCGCCAGGTTTCGCGCCGTGGTTGCTGCGCCGGTATAGGCCCTGGCGTGCATGATGCGCGCGTCGAACGCGCCGGGGCTCCCGCGAAGCGCGTCCAGCGAAAGCGATGCCGCGACATCGGCGCTGTCAACGAGAATATCTGCGTCGCGCAACGCCAGGCTTAAAAGCGCCAGCATCCCCTGCGTTCCGTTCAGCAGAGAAAGCCCTTCTTTGGCTTCCAGCGCGACAGTTGTAATTCCCGCCCGACGCATTGCTTCGGCTCCATCGAGAATCTCACTCTTATATGTTGCGCGGCCTTCGCCGATCACGACCTGCGCCAGGTGCGCGAGTGGCGCCAAGTCGCCCGAGGCACCGACGGATCCTTGTGAAGGAATCACCGGATGCACGCGCCCGTTCAGCATCGCGCAAAGCGTCTCGACAACGAGTGGGCGGACTCCGCTCAATCCTTTAGCAAGCGCATTCGCACGCAGGAGCATCATCGCCCGTGTTTCTGCTTCGCACAGCGGAGCGCCGACGCCACAAGAATGCGAGCGCACCAGATTGACTTGCAGGTTTCGCACTTGCTCCGGCGAGATGCGGACCGAGGCGAGCTTTCCAAATCCAGTGTTGATTCCGTATGCCACGCTGCCCGAAGCTACAAGATCGTCGACAACAGCGCGAGAACTCTTCATCCGATGGATCGCCACTGGGGAGAGTTCGACGGATTCGCCCCGCAGCGCGACGCCGTAGAGTTGCTCAAACGTGAGGTCGTTGCCGGTCAGCGTCACGGCTGAGGCAGAGCTCATGTGTCACTCCGGTCCGGCTGCGGGGTGACAACCGCGCTAAATACGTTGTGATATTTCTTCGGGAGTAATTTCGGCCGGCCGTTGCTTCCGCAAATGATGTGCGTCGTTTCGCCGGTGGCGAGCAATAAGCTATCGGTATCGCGGAAAACTTCGTAGGAAAACTTTACGATGCGGTTGCGTGATTCGGCGATGCGCGTGCGAACTCGCAGCACTTCATCATATCTAGCGGATTGCAGATAGCGGCAATGCACGTCGGCAACGACGATGTGGCAATCGTCCTCTTTTTCCATGAGCTTGTACTCGATACCCATCGCGCGAATGAGTTCCACGCGGCCTACCTCGAACCACACCAGATAGTTCGCGTGGTAGACGACACCCATTTGGTCGGTTTCGGCGTAGCGCACCCGTACTGTCGCGTCATGATATTCAATCATTCTCAAGTCCAGTGAATCCAGGCTCGCCGGCGCAGATTATTCCACGTCGGTGCTCCAAACGGGTTTGCGTTTCTCCAGAAACGAGGCCAGGCCCTCTTTAAAGTCGGCCGTGCAGCGGATGCGCGCATTCTCCAGAATCGCGCGCTCCAGATCGGCGTCAACGCTTGCGGCAGATGCCGAAGTTAATAAGCGCTTGGCGCGGGCCAGGCTGACCGGACTGGCCGATATAAGCACATCTGCAAGTTCGTGGGCCCGCTCCATCAGGCGTTCCCTCGGAACGATCTCCGTGACGAGGCCAAGGGCCTTTGCTTCGGCCGCCTCCACCAGACGGCCCGTGAGCAACAAATCGCGAGCGTGCTTGTCGCCGATTTGGCGCGTCAGAAAAACGGAGACGATGGCAGGTAAAAAGCCTATTCGCACCTCCGTGTAGCCAAACTTCGCTTCGGGCACGGCGATGGTGAAGTCGCACAAAGTGGCGATGCCGCAGCCTCCGGCCAGCGCGGCGCCATTCACTGCGGCGATCAGCGGCTTGGAAAAACTCCAGATGCGTCGAAACATTTTGGCCATGCGCCGCGAATTTTCCATGTTCTCCGCGGAGGATTGGTCCGCGATGACGGCCAGCGTTTCCAAATCCATCCCGGCGCAGAACGATTTCCCGGCGCCGGTAATAATGGCCACGCGGGCGTGACTCGATTCTATCGTGTCGAGCGCGGATTGAATTTCTGAGACCATGCGCTCGGAAATGGCGTTGCGTTTCTCGGGACGATTGAAGGTAAGGATTGCGAGTTGACCGGTGAATTCGAGAGTCAGTGTTTCAAACATGTCGAAGCTCCGTAGTCCCATCCGCGGCGGGCTGGGCGGATGCACCTGCATGCCGCGTCACGACAATGATCGCCCGACCTCTCAAGGGATTCTAATTCACAAGCGGCGCGTGTGCATACTTAGAGCGAATTTCGTTGGTCATATCGAGCACGGGGCCTAGCCGGGCCAAATCGATGCCGGGATCTGCACCGGCTTTTTTCAAGGCGGCCAAAACGTCTTCCGTGGCGATGTTGCCGACCAGATTGTCTCCGGCGAATGGACAACCGCCGAGGCCGGTCAGCGCGCTATCGAAGCGGCGGCAGCCCGCCTCGTAAGCAGCGAGAATTTTTTCTTCCGCGTTTTCAGGGCGGCTGTGCAGATGCACGCCCAGCTCGATGCCGGCGAGTTCGTCTTTTACTTGGCGATAAAGATCGCCGACGAGTTCGGGCGAAGCGGTCCCGACCGTGTCGGCGAGAGAGACGGTGCGGACGCGGATGCCTTTCAGCCATTCGAGAGCGTCGGCTACGATTTCCGGGCCCCAGGGCTCTTCGTAGGGATTGCCAAAGGCCATCGAAATATAGACGACCAGATCTTTTTTTGCGACTAGCGTTTCTTTGCGCAGTTTTTCGACGAGGAGGCGCGATTCGTTCTTGGTCATGTTGGCGTTGGCGCGGCGGAAGTAAGCGGAGATGGAGTATGGATAACCGATGGTTGTGACGCCGGAAGTGGCGAGTGCGCGGTCGAGACCCTTCTCGTTAACAACGATACCGATAATTTCGGGAGGCTCGACGTTGTCGGGAAGGAAAGCGTTGAGTTTCGCCATCACATCTTCGCTGTCCGCCATTTGTTTGACGTGCTTCGGAGACACAAAACTGACCGCGTCGATGTGCTTGAATCCTGCAATCACGAGTTGCTTCAAATACTCAGCTTTGAACTCAGTGGGAATGAAATCTGGGAGTCCTTGCCAAGCGTCCCGCGGACACTCAATCAGTTTTACAAGTGGGGGCATGGTTTGTTAGCGGTGTCGATGATTGTCGAAACAAGTGATTCGAGCGCGGCGAGAGCAAACAAAGCGCCGGGCGCTGCTACACGTATGAGGTGCGGGAGCCACGGGATCTGCTCCAATTGAGATTGAACTGATTCCTGGGGAGTAAAATGTTGAGCTTGTATCTTATGCAGCATCGAAAACTCGATGGAAAAAATTGTGCCCAGCGCTATGGGAGCAAGCGCGACGCCGCAAAATAACCACTTGGAGCGGGTGCTGATCACGTCTGTAAGACTCCGGTTTTGAATTCGCGGATTTCGGGATTGAGTGCGGCAGCTTCGAGGGCGCTGATCAGTGCGTCGCGAGTATGAGCGGGGTCGATGATGGCGTCGACCCAGAGGCGGGCGGCGGCGTAGCGGGGGTCGGTCTGCTGCTCGTAGGTAGCTTTTACGCTATCGAGCATTTCTTTGCGGGCTTTCTCGTCGACTTTCTTGCCGGCGCGTTCGAGTTGCTTCAGCTTGATTTCGGCGAGCGTGTTAGCTGCCGCGTCGCCGCTCATCACCGCGAATTTTGCGGTGGGCCAGGCAAACATGAAGCGCGGATCGTAGGCTTTGCCGCACATGGCGTAATTTCCAGCGCCGAAGCTGCCGCCGCATATCACGGTGATTTTTGGCACGACGCTGTTGGCGACGGCGTTGACCATCTTCGCGCCGGCGCGGATGATGCCGCTCCACTCGGCATCTTTGCCGACCATGAAGCCGTTCACGTCGTGCAAAAAAATAAGCGGAATGCGGTTCTGGTTGCAATCGAGAATGAAGCGCGCCGCTTTTTCCGCGGATTCGGTATAAATCACCCCGCCAAACTCGAGGCGCTTCTGGTCCGAGCCGCGGGCCGTGGTCTGCACGTGCTTTTTCTGATTGGCGACGATGCCGACGGCCCGACCGCCGATACGCGCGTAGCCGCAAAGCACGGTTTCGCCATATTCGGCGCGGTATTCTTCAAATTCGCTCGCATCGACAATGCGCGCAATGATTTCGCGCATATCGTACTGCTTTGCGGGATCGCTGGAGAAAATTCCGTAAATCTCTTCGCTCGAATAAAGCGGCTCACGAGCGGCGATGCGGCTGAAGGGGGATGGATTGGCCGCGCCCATTTTGTCCACCAGCGCGCGAATCCGTGCGATGCATGCGTCATCATCGGGCTCGCGAAAATCGACTGTCCCGCTGATTTGCGAATGCATTTTGGCGCCGCCCAAGTCTTCGGCGGAAGTCACCTGTCCAATGGCTGCTTGCACCAGCGCCGGCCCGGCCAAAAATAATCCCGAACCTTCCGTCATCAAGATGTGGTCGCACATCAGGGGAAGATACGCTCCGCCGGCAACGCACATGCCCATGATGGCGGCGAGCTGAGGAATGCCCATGGCGCTCATCACCGCGTTGTTTCGAAACACGCGGCCGAAATCGTCGGTATCCGGAAATACGTCTTCTTGCAGGGGCAAGAAGACGCCTGCGGAATCGACCAGATAAATGGTAGGAATATGATTTTCGATAGCGATATTTTGTGCGCGAATGACTTTCTTCGCGGTTATAGGGAAAAACGCGCCAGCCTTGACGGTGGCGTCATTGGCGATGAGCATGAAGGTGCGGCCGCAAATTCTGGCAAGTCCGGTGACGCAACCGGCCGAAGGCGCGCCACCCCATTCTTCGTACATTTCATACGCCGCGTAGATGCTCAGCTCGAAAAGCTGCGAACCGGGATCGATTAGTTTCGCAATCCGTTCGCGAGCCGTGAGCCGGCCTTTCTTGTGTTGCGAGGCGATGGCTTTCGAGCCGCCGCCCTGGCGAATCTGCTCTTCCTCGTTCTTGATTTTCGTGAGGAGATCAATGAAACGGCGATGATTTTTCTCGAAGTCAGGCGACTTCGCGTTCACGCTCGTTTTCAAGACGGACGCAGCCACTCGCGGACCTCGCGTTGGGATTCACAGAGGCGCGCAGCGGCTCACTCGCACGCCAATACCAACAGTATACGGTCCGCCGCATAATTCCGCGAGCAGTCGGCGCGCAAAGTGTTCATTGACGCCAGCGGTCCAGCTAGCTAAACTTTGCAGAAACAGTGCCAGTGGGGCGCTGTTTCCTACTCTCGGAGGCGCCTGTGAATACTTCACTCAAAACTGCCAGGTGCGGGTGTGCCTCCGGCAAAACTTTCCGCTAGTCCATCGCGCTAGTCCGAAGACATTCCCGCTGATCCATTTCTTCCAAGTCTAAATCACTGTGGCCGCACAGCGATTTTGGAGGCGCTAGATCTCCATGCTCGGGTGAACGCACGGCCGCGTTCAATCGCAGGAGCCATCCGGCGGCAACGCGCATGGCTGCTTTCGAGCAGCGGGAGAGTTCGGAATGTTCATCAAGGATTTAGGATGGGATGCTTATTTTGAAGCTTTGTGGGGTGAACGCGTTATGGAGGGCTGCGCCCCTGCACGTGTGGTGTCGCAGCAGCGAGGAATGTGGCGCGTCGCGGGAGATTGTGGAGAATGCTGGGCGGAGCCAACCGGCAAACTACGCGAACAAGCCGATGAGGGAGGGGATTGGCCTGTGGTTGGCGACTGGCTATTGGCGGAATTTCGCGGCCCTGAACATCACGCCATGATTCAGCACGTTCTGCCGCGTCGGAGCCGATTTGCGCGCGAGGCTGCAGGCAGACCAATCGCCCAACAAGTCTTGGCGGCGAACATTGATCTTGCGCTTATTGTGGCTGCGCTGGACGGAGATTTTAATGTCCGGCGCATCGAACGGTATTTGACGCAGTGCTGGGAATCCGGAGCGCGTCCCGCGATTGTACTGAACAAAACAGATGTGTGCGCCGAAGTGCGGGAACGAGTCGTTCAGATCGAGAGAGCTTCCGTGGGCGTGCCTGTTTTTCCGGTCAGCGCATTGACCGGAGAGGGCATGGAAGCGCTAGAAACATCGTTGAAGAAGGGAGAAACGGCCGTTCTTCTAGGTTCCTCCGGGGCGGGAAAGTCGACATTGGTAAATCGTTTGCTTTGGGAAGTACGACAGCCCATGCAGGCCGTAAGGGAGGGCGACAACCGGGGGCGCCACACTACGACGTCGCGGCAACTGTTCGTAATGGGGAATGGGGCCATGATCATTGACACGCCCGGCCTGCGAGAGCTGGGATTGTGGAACGCGGATGAAGGGCTCCTGCAAACTTTCGCGGAAGTCGATGATCTCGCTGAGCAATGCCGTTTTCGAGATTGCCGCCACAATAAGGAGCCAGGGTGCGCCGTGCAAGCAGCGCTAGGCTCAGGCATACTTGAGGTTGGACGATTCGAAAACTGGCGTAAGCTCCAGCGCGAACAGAAATTTCAGTTGCGGAAACTGGATCCGGAGCTGAAGCGAGCGGAAAAGAAACGAATTAAAGAGATCATGCGTAATATGAGGCAGCAGTATAAGCATCGAGACAAGGGATAAGACTAGAAGGCGAGCATGCGGGAGCTGCTACTGAATCTGGAATTGGCCCGACGTGTGGAGCTTGCCGAGGCGCAAGCCGCCGTCGAATGCGCGGAGGCCCTGGACCGCTTCCGGCCCGGTAGCGGAGCGGCGGTCCGGCGAGTTGCAGGCGGGTTTGCCGTGTATTGCGGGAAGGACTCCCCAATCACGCAGGCCGTTGGAATGGGGCTTGACGGGCCAGTGAGTGCCGATGAGTTCGATCGCCTCGAAGAGTTTTATCGAAGCCGCGGCGAACCCGTGCGCGTGGAGACTTGTCCGCTTGCCGACGCCACCTTCGTCGAACATTTCGGCCAACGCGGGTATCGGGTCACGGAGTTCTCCAACGTCATGGCACGGCAGGTCAGCCCGGACGAGGCGTGTCCAGAGCCTCCGGTGGGAATCGCCATCGAAAAGGTGGGCAAGGACCAGATCGACCTGTGGACACTGACCGTTTCGCAAGGATTTGCGGAAAAATTTCCGGTCTCACAAGAGCTCCTCGAAGTCATGAAGCTTTTCGCGTTCGGGCCCAAGACGGAATGCTATATTGCGCGCGTGGACGGAAAGATCGCCGGGGGCGCAACGCTTGCACTGCACGATGGTGTCGCCGGACTTTTCGGTGCCAGCACGCTGCCCGTGGCGCGGAGACGAGGAGTACAGACTGCTCTCTTACAGCGGCGACTTGCCCGCGCATCCCAGGCGGGGAGCGATCTCGCCGTCAGCATCGCGCAGCCCGGGAGCACGTCTCAACGCAACATTTTGCAGCAAGGTTTTCAGGTGCTTTACACCCGCGCCAAATTCGAAAAAAAAATGGAATGAACGCAACCGCGAGCTTCAGTGTGCCAATCGTTTGTGGATGAATTCCACAATGTCCTGTGTGGAAGTGCCGGGAAGAAAAATTTCCGCAATGCCACATTCTTTTAGAGCAGGAATGTCGGCTTCCGGGATGATGCCGCCGACCAGCACAGTAACGTCATGCATTCCTTTTTCGCGCAGCAGGTTCATCAATTCTGGGCAAATGGTGTTATGGGCGCCGGAAAGTATGGAGAGACCGATTACGTCGACGTCCTCCTGTACGGCGGCCGTGGCGATCATCTCCGGTGTTTGACGTAGCCCGGTGTAAATCACTTCCATCCCGGCATCGCGCAATGCACGCGCAATCACTTTGGCGCCGCGGTCGTGTCCATCCAACCCCGGCTTGGCGATCAGCACCCTTATTTTTTTCTCTGGCATGTTCGGAGGAGAGTTTAGCTCAGTTCGCCCGGGCAAATCACGTGATGGCGACTTCTTCGTACGTGCCGAAGACGTCGCGCATGGCATCGCAGATTTCGCCCACGGTGGCGTAGGCTTTCACGGCGTCGAAGAGGAATGGCATGAGGTTGTCTTTTCCTTCGGCGGCTTTGCGCACGGAGGCGAGTTGGCGATCGACGTCGGCTTGCGAGCGCTCGGCGCGCAGTTTGCGCAAACGTTCAGACTGTCGCGTAGCCACCGTTTCGTCGATCTGCAGAATGTCCAGCGGTTTTTCGGGCGCGACGTAGTCGTTGACTCCGACAATGACTTTTTCCTTCTTATCGACTGCTAGCTGATACCGGTAGGAAGCCTCCGCAATCTCGCGCTGAGGATAGCTGCGCTCTATTGCCGCGACCATTCCGCCCATGGCGTCGATTTTCTGGATATAGTCCCAGGCGCCGCGCTCGATTTCATTCGTCAGAGTTTCCACGAAATACGACCCGCCCAGGGGATCGACCGTGTTCGTCACGCCCGTTTCATGCGCGATGATTTGCTGCGTACGCAGCGCAATGGTGGCCGCGAACTCGGTGGGCAATGCCCAGGCCTCGTCGAGGGAATTCGTGTGGAGCGACTGAGTTCCACCAAGGACCGCAGCGAGAGCCTGGATCGCTGTACGCACCACATTGTTGTAAGGCTGCTGCGCCGTCAGGGAGCACCCAGCCGTCTGAGAATGGAAGCGCAGCGCCCACGAGCGTGCATTCTTTGCGCCGTAGCGCTCGACCATGGCCTTGTGCCAGATTCGCCGCGCCGCGCGGTACTTGGCGATTTCTTCGAAGAAATCATTGTGCGCATTAAAAAAGAAGGACAGTTGCGGCACGAATTGATCCACTTCCATGCCGCGGCGAATTCCCCACTCGACATATTCCATGCCGTCGCGCAGCGTGAAGGCTAATTCCTGAATCGCGGTCGAGCCGGCTTCGCGGATGTGATAGCCGCTGATCGAGATGGTGTTGAACTTCGGCGTATTCTTCATGCCAAATTCAAACGTGTCGATCACCAGCCGCATCGAGGGTTCCGGCGGATAGATGTATTCCTTTTGCGCGATGTACTCCTTCAAGATGTCGTTTTGCAGCGTGCCCGAGATTTTTTTCCAGTCGGCGCCCTGCTTTTCCGCCACTGCAAGGTACATCGCCCAGATGACCGCCGCCGGCGAATTGATGGTCATCGAGGTCGTGACGTTCGCCAGCGGAATTTTGTCGAAGAGCACCTCCATGTCGGCCAGGGAACTGATGGCCACGCCACATTTGCCGACCTCGCCTTCGGAAAGGGGATGGTCAGAGTCGTAGCCCATCAGAGTCGGTAGATCGAAAGCAGTCGAAAGGCCCGTCTGACCTTGCGCTAAAAGGTAGCGGAATCGTTGATTTGTGTCTTCTGCCGTGCCGAAGCCCGCGAACTGCCGCATCGTCCAGAGCCGGCCGCGGTGCATCGTGGAATGAATACCGCGTGTGTAAGGGGGTTCACCTGGGAAGCCCAAGTTCCGGTCAGGATCCCATCCGGTGAGATCAGCGGGCGTATAAAGACCCCGAATGGGATAGCCGGAGATGGTGGTGAATTCAGATTGCCGCTCAGGACTTTTTTCGAGCGTGGGCTTGAGCGTATTTTCTTCCCACGCACGTTCTTTTGGGGAAGGCGCGCGCGGAACGGCTGAAGCCTCAGCCGGACTGATGGTCGTGACCGTGCCCTTGACCGCGTCGCTCATGGCCTCACGCTCCCGCTATGTACGGCCCTTGCGCACAATTCCACTAAGCGCAGAAAGAATCCGCCACAATCTGTGTTCGTGACGATTCTGGCGGAGGAGGAGGGATTCGAACCCCCGAGACCCTTTCGAGCCTAACGGTTTTCAAGACCGCCGGTTTCAACCGCTCACCCACTCCTCCGCTTTTAATTCTATCGTATTCCATGAGTGAGCGGCCAATTTGCTACAGGGGTTTCGCGCAAGAAATTACTTTTTTTCTCCATCAGGGAGATCCCTGAAGATCTCTTCCGTGCCCAGCACTTTCCCGTGGAGGGTCCCTGGGATCAGCGTTGCGCGTTCGACCTCGCCAGACTTTGCGTCGGCGATGGTGACGTGATTGACCTCGAGCGTGCGACCCACTGCGCGTTCGAAGTTCGCTTTGGCTTCTTCGAGGTTGGCAAGAGCGCGAAGTTCAGTACCCTGGGCTGCGATCAGGTCGCGTTGGGTCTGAATCACCAGGTACGTTGTGGACGCTCCCAGCTGGTATTTCTTCTGCTCGGCGTCGAAAGTTTCCTGCTGCAGTTGGCGTGCCTTGATTGCGGCGGCGACCTGAGCCCTGTCCTGCGTCAGCGCAATGTACATGTTGCGCACATCGAGTAAAGCTGCGTTCCGAAGGACCTGCGCCTGTGTCTCTAATTGGCGTTGTTCGAGCAATGCGCGTGCGTGTACGGCTTGAGCCGAGCGGTTGCGAAGCGGAAGGGTCAACGTCAGTTGTCCGGCATACTCGGGGAAGCGATTGTGAAAAATTTGGCTCTGCGCAGTTCCTAGTCCCTGGTTGATGGTGCCGACTGTAGGGGCAATAGTTGTCGATTGGAAAATCGGAGTCGGCATCCCTCCGACATCCACGCTAACGGGATTTCCGTTCGCGTCCACGATGGGCACTCCAGTGCTGATCGTCGTGGGAGTCCCGGCAATCGGGCTGTTTCCTGCCAGGCCGGAGGAGAGATAGTACGCGTTCGCGGTAAGTGACGGTAGAAGCGCATTCTTGGTGGCTCGAACGTCGATATCGGCGTTTTTCAGGTTGTAGACCTGCTCTTGAAGTTCCGGCCGTTTCGCAAACGCCTCCTTCACTGCGTCTTCGAAGGAGGTCTCAACCGTGGGCGGTTGCGTCGGCTTGTCCGTGGGAATAATTTGGACGTTGACCATGTTGGGAGCCAGCGGATCCCTGGAAATGTAGTTTTTCAGGGTTTGTTCGTCCTGGAGCTGGGTGGTTTGCGCGATGATTAAGTTCTGAGTGTCGGTGGCTACCTCGGACTCGGACCGCGTTACGTCGAGCGGAGCTAGGCTACCGATCTGCAGTTGCTTCTTGTTGTCCTCGTAGAGCTTTTGTGCAACGTCCACCGCTTGTTGATTGACTTTGACGTTTTCCTGGGCATAGACGAGTTCCCAATAGGCGGTGATCGTGCTCGTAATCGTCGTGATCGCCTGTTGAGCGAAAGCCCAGTCCGCGATTTTGCGATTGTTCTTGGCAATGCGGATGTTTCGCGTCCACATCGCCTTACCGAATCCGTTCAAGAGCGGCTGCGAAACAGAAATCGAGAGCGATGAACTCACGGAGGGATTGAAGAAGTTGGCCGCGTTGGAGCTGCTGCGCGTGTTGTTCCAGTTCACGGTGAGGTTGGTTCCGGTATGGAACGTTTGCGAGTAGGAGTTATTGAATTGAGATGAATGAGAAACAATTGAGGCCAGGCTGGCTGTCCCGGCGCCAGAGATGAACGGGTTGTTGATCGGCTGGGTGATGTCGACAATCGTGGTCGAGCTTTGAATGAGGGGATCGAAGTTCGGAACGTAGAAAATATAGGGATTGACGGCCGCTGAGGAACCGGGAATATCCACTCCAGGCGTGCTGAAGCCATTGCCGCCGGCTTCGGCGTTGAGGAGGCCAGCATCAGAAATCCAGGGGTAGTAGCGCTGCACGGCGATATCAAGGCTGTTTTCGAGAGCCAGCTCGATGGTATCCTGCAGGCTGATCTCAAGCTTTCCGTCATGGATCAATTGGTCAATGCGAGGAGAGTTCGTGAGAACCGGCGGATCGACATGAATCGATTCGTAGGGTTTGAACAAGTTTGGAAACGGACTCGGAGCGTGCGTGTAATTGCGAGTCGCAACGCCTAGCGAAGAGACTGGCGCAATCGCCTCCCCTGCCTGCGCCGCTGCCGGCGCAGGATCCGCCGGCAGCTTTTGAGCGGCGTTCTGCGCGTATGCCGGAGAAAACGGCCCACCTACGAGCGAGCCGGCCATTGCGATTGCAAATAGCGATCGCGCCCATTGCGAGGCATTCTTCCGGATACTCGCCCCTAAATTGGACCGCTTCAGGGTCCCCCTCAGCGTCTTAATATTCATCTTTACTCCTCAAGATTCTGTCCCTGCGGGACGTTTTTGATTTGACCTAACTCTTTAAAACGCTCGAACTGTGTATTTTGTTTCACTTGCGGGCTGGATTTGCGTTCACGCGGAGCATTAAACCTTGTGCATTGGGCCAGAAACACGCCCGCATTGCGCCCATCGAGGATAATGGACCAGGAAAGGCAAGACAAGGACCTCGGACAGCATAGACAAAGCGGTTCGGCCAGAGCAGTTGGATCGATGGGTTCAATGGCGGATAACGACCTTGTCTGGGCGTTTAGATGCCACCGGAGGCAAAATCGCTACGAAGAGCCATCCGTTGAGATTGTAGAAAGTTCCCGCAGACGGTACAGCGAGTGCGGCGGCGTCCGCTTGCTAGCGCGTGCCACCGTCCCCAAACAAGTTCTCCGTGCCAACGACTCTTCCATGCAGAGTCCCGGGGATTAAGGTGGCGCGTTCTACTGCTCCGGACTTAGCGTCGGCGATTGTGACGTGATTCACGTCCAAAGTGCGCCCTAGCGCCCGTTCGTAATTGGCCTTGGCTTCCTGAAGATTGGCAAGGGCGCGGAGTTCGGTGCCTTGCGCGGAGATAAGGTCTCTTTGAGTAAGAATCACGTTATATACGGTGGACGCTCCAAGCCGATATTTTTTTTGCGCGGCATCGAAAGTTTGCTGCTCCAGTTGGCGGGCTTTGCTGGCGGCCTCGACCTGCGCGCGGCCTTGCGTCAGCGCAATGTAGGTATTGCGGACGTCTAATATCGCCGCATTCTTCAGTTGCCGAATCGTGGCCTGCTCTTCACGCTCAGTCAAAATTGCGCGAACGCTATCGGCTTGCGCCGAGCGGTTGCGCAACGGAAGATTGAGCGTCAATTGAGCCGTATAGTCGGGAAAGCGGTTATGAAAGATCTGGCTCTGTGCGGTGTTAAAGCCCTGCTGATTTGTGCCTGCCACTGCGGTGCTCGTTATCGGCTCGAAAATGGGAGTTGCAACTCCGCCGATATCCACGGTGACCGGATTGCCGTTGCCGTCTACGATGGGTATGCCGCTACTCCCGACGGTGGTGGCGCCTGCGATCGGTGAATTTCCAGCCAGCCCGACGGAACTATATTGCGCGCTAAGCGTAAGTTCCGGGCGTAAGGCATTTCGTGTGGCGCTCACGTCGATATTGGCATTCTTCAAGTTATAGATTTGCTCTTGCAATTCGGGCCGCTTCGCGAAAGCCTCCTTGATGGCGTCCACAAACGATGCCGTTTCAATAGCCGCTGGCTGAGTCGGCAAATCCGTTGGAATGATTTCCACATCCACCAGGTTCGTTGACATGGGGTCTTTGGAGATGGCGTTCTTAAGGATCTGCTCGTCTTGCAATTGTATGGTTTGAGCCACGATCAGATTCTGGCGGTCCGTGGCCAGCTCGGATTCGGCTTGGGTCACATCGAGTGGAGACATCGTCCCAGCTCCGAGCTGCTTTTGATTATCGCTATAAAGCTTTCCGGAAACCGTGACCGCTTGTTCCTCGACCTTCACATTCGCGCGCGCATAGACCAGCTCCCAGTAAGCCGTAATCGTATTCGTAACCGTGGTGATGGCCTGCTGCGCGAAAGCCCAATCGGCGATCTTGCGGTTGTTCTTTGCGATCAGGATATTCCTGCGGTTCACGGAAAGTCCAAATCCGCTGAGCAATTGCTGGGTAAATCCGATGGTCAGAGTGGACTGAACGGCGGGATTGAAGAAGTTAGCGGCGGAGGTTGAACTGGTGCGTGAGTTGTTCCAGGCGAGGTTCAAGTTTGTCCCTGATTGGAATCCCTGGGTGAATTGGTTGTTGAATGTCGAGGTATGCGTGCTCAGATGGTTGAGGCTGGCGGCTCCGGTTCCAGAAATGAATGGGTTGTTGACTGGAGTTGTTTTGGAGTCAATGAGCGCCGAACTCGTGAGGAGCGGGTCAAACGAAAATAGGGGAAGATTCGCCGTCGAGGAGCTTAGCAAAGCGCCGCCCGTCGAATAACCCGGTGCGCCTGCCTTCGTTTTCAGGATGGAAGCATCCGCAATCCATGGCGAGTAACGTTCTACGGTGATGTCCATGTTGTTTTCGAGAGCGAGTTCGACGGTATCTTGCAGGCTGAGCTCGAGCTTACCGTCGTGGATCAATTGATCGAGCCGTGGCGAGTTGGTCGCCGCCGGCTCTTCGATCTGGATCGGCTGGTACAGTCCGAGGAAATTCGGGAAGGGCCTTGGGCCGTTGGTGAAATCGTGTTTGCCCAAGCCCAGTGAACTGACCGGCGCAATCGAGGATCCCTGCGTTTCTGTGCCCGCCGTAGGTGCCGGGTTCGACGGAGGATTTTGTGCAGGACTCTGCGCGAAAGCGGGCGAGATTGGACCGAGGCTCAGCAACGCGGCCAGGAAAAGCGAAAGTGTGGAGCGGACCGCCCAGGAACCTGCCTTCCGAGCTTTAGTGCGCAAAAAGGACCGCTTCGCGCCAGCCAGGTTCGAGCTAAGGAACAGCTTTGCGGTCTCACGGAGAGTCTTCATCTTGATTTTCCCTCGAGATTCTGTCCCAATGGGACGCATTGATGTGCATCTGCCAGTGTGGAACGTGCTCTGAACATCTGTTGTTACACTTAGTTGGCCGGTTTCTTGCCACGGGTGAGGAATCCTCCCGGAACGCGGCTTGGGGATGAACTATTCAGAGAGTGCCACCACTATCTGACCCAAAATCAGCAAAAAAACACTAGGCGAAGCCTGGAAACTAAGCAAGCGGTTTAGTCGGGCCCACTTCCTTGACAACGTCTCGAACCACAGCTACGCTGCTCAACATTCGAGGATTAGAAGGCATTCTTAGCCGTTGGAGACCGATGCTTCCACGAGAAGAATTGATGCAGCTCTTCGAATCCGCTGGAGCCATCCGGCACGGCCACTTCGAACTCTCCAGTGGCCTCCACAGCGGAATGTATGTGCAGTGCGCGCTGGTCTTGCAATACCCCCGACTAGCGGAAAAGCTGGGTCACGCTCTCGCCGCTCTGTTTTCAGACACCGTGGTCGGGGCCGTTGTTTCGCCGGCCCTCGGAGGAGTCGTGATCGGCCAGGAGGTCGCGCGCGCCCTGCCCGAACCGAAGGGTTCCGCGGGAAGGGGAGTGCCGGCCATTTTCGTCGAGCGCGACGCCAGCGGCACGCTTACACTGCGCCGCGGTTTCTCGCTGCAGCCCGATCAGCATGTCCTGGTAATCGAGGATGTCTGGACGACCGGCGGCTCTACCCTTGAAACCATCCAGGTCGTCGAAGAAGAGGGCGGGCGCGTCGTCGCGGCAGGTGCGCTGATTGACCGCAGCGGCGGCAAGATCGAGTTCCCAGTGGAATCCCAGGCCCTTCTGGACCTTCCTATCGCCAGTTACGAACCTGAAGAATGCCCGCTGTGCCGTGAGGGCGGCGCGGCCGTGAAACCGGGCAGCCGTTTCGCGCGCTCCGCTCGGTGATGAGTCCGAATCACTTGCCAAACTTCACTTGTCTCCTGAAAATTGATCGCTGAATTCGAAAACCCCTATTTCCATGCGTTGCTTCAAGCTTACGATCGCTTACGACGGCACCGACTTTCACGGTTGGCAGATTCAGTCGTCCGATAAGCCGACGATTCAGGGTGAGATTGTCGGCGTTCTTCGCCGCCTCACGCAGGAGAATGTCCAGCTTCATGGCGCGGGACGCACGGATGCAGGCGTCCATGCGCTCGGCCAAGTCGCCAGCTTCCGCACGCTATCCGCGCTTTCCTCGGGAGAGTTCCAGCGCGCTCTAAATGCGCTGCTTCCGCCAACCATTCGAATCGTACGTGCCGAGGAAGTCGGTCCCGATTTTCACGCGCGCTGGTCGGCCCTGGGGAAAATCTATCGCTATCGTATTTATCGCGGCAAAGTCGTTCCGCCCGCGATTTGGCGCTACGTTCTGCACTATCCCTTTCCGCTCGACGAAGACGCCATGCGCCTCACGGCCTCTAGATTTGTCGGTCCGCACGATTTCGCGTCTTTTGCCGCCTCTACGGGTTCCGAAGACGACGACAAAGAGCGCTCCACCGTGCGCGAGATTTATTCGAGTGAACTCATCCGCAGCGACGACGGCGAGGAGCTCGTCTACACCGTTCGTGGCCGCTCGTTCCTGCGCTACATGGTCCGCAAAATGGTCGGCACGCTGCTCGACGTCGGTCGCGGCAAGCTTGTCCCCGATGACATTCTCCGTCTCTACCAGTTGCGCGACCGCGCCATGTCCGGCCCCACCGTCCCTCCACAAGGCCTCTGGATGGTCCAAGTCATGCACGATGAAGCCTGGCGCCTCGGCCAGCCTTAGATTCGTGGTCCGTTATTGGAGGAGCACTTAGGTTTAGGGCCGATACGGCTCGGATTGAGCTAGAATCGCGATATGGCGGCCACGGCCATCCCCGTTGACACAATTCCGTCCATCGACCCTGCTACAGGGAAAACCCTCGCGCAGGTTGAAAGTACGCCTCCAGCAGCGTTGCGCGAAATTGTCTCTCGTGCGGGCGCAGCCCAATCGGTATGGAGCGCAGTGCCCGTAGAAAAACGGTGCGCGCAACTCCGCATCTTGCGTGAACGCATAATGTCTTCACGCGGCGCGTTGGCGGATGTCGTCGTCGCCGAATCCGGCAAGCCGCGTGTTGAGGCCCTTTTCGCCGATATTTTTGTCGCCCTGGACACTGCCGAATATTTTTCGAACCAAGGCACGCGCCTTCTGCGCCCCGAGCGTGTGCCGCACCACAGCACCGCCGGCAAAGCCAAGTCTGGCCGCCTCGTTTACGATCCCCTCGGCGTCATCGGCATCATCAGTTCCTGGAACTATCCGCTTGCCATTCCACTCAGCCAAATCATTCCCGCGGTGGCCGCAGGCAACGCCGTCATTTGCAAAACGAGCGATTTCACACCCCAGTGCGGCGCAATGATCGAGAAACTCTTCGCCGATGCGGGCTTTCCAAAAAATCTCGTCACGGTGATTCAAGGTGGTGGGGAAGTCGGCCAAGCGCTGATCGACGCGGGGCCGGACAAGATCATGTTTACTGGTAGCGTCGCCACGGGCCGCCGCGTCGCCGAAGCCTGCGCCAAAAAATTGATCCCCAGCGTCCTCGAACTCGGCGGCAAAGATGCCATGATCGTTCTCGCTGACGTGCATCTCGATGTCGCGGCGAGTGCCGCAGTGTGGGGCAGCTATACAAATTGCGGCCAGGTATGTCTTTCCGTCGAGCGCCTTTTCGTGGAACACTCGATCGAAGAAAAATTCCTCGCGCTTTGTGTAGAGAAAACGAAAAAGCTTCGCCTCGGTCCGGGACACGATCCCGCCACGGACGTCGGTCCGCTAATCCGCCCTCAGCATGTACAGCGCATGAGCGAGCTGGTCAGTGACGCGGTTGAACGCGGCGCAAGAGTTCTCTGCGGCGGCAATCCCCGTCCCGACCTCGGCGCAAATTTCTTCGAGCCGACCGTCATCGCCGGAGTAAATTCTTCGATGAAACTTTTTCAAGAGGAAACGTTTGGCCCAATCCTCGCCGTGCAGGCCGTGAAAGACGCGGAAGATGCAGTCACACGCGCCAACAATTCACCTTTTGCTTTGGCAGCGAGTGTGTGGACAAGCGACGCAAAGCGTGGCCAAGAGATCGCAAGAAAGCTCCGCGCGGGCGCTGTCATGGTCAACGATGCCATCAGCTATTTTGGAATCGCCGAGGCTCCGCACGGCGGCTGTGGTGCCAGCGGCTGGGGCCGCACACATGGCAAGGCCGGCCTACTGGAGATGGTTCAGCCAAAATATATCGACGTAGACCGCTTGCCAGGCCGCGAAAAGCCCTGGTGGTATCGTTACGGCGCCGAACTCGAGCGCTCCGCTGATGCCTTTCTTCGCTTCGAATTCGGCGGAGGTCTCGCGGCAAAATTGCGGAACTTTCGCGGCGCGTTAAGGACAATGTTCCGCGACCACGGCTTCTAGTTCCAGGGCGCGACGATTCGCCGTGAGTTCCAGCCGCGAAGGCAGAAAGCAGACGAGCCCGATGCAGCAATACGAATGGATCTACGACTGGAACGAGGCCGGGGCCCCACTCATTCCGCCCGGCACGCACGTCCTTTTAAACGACGAAACCCTTCGCGACGGCCTTCAAAATCCTTCCGTCCACGATCCCAGCATCGAAGAGAAAATCGAACTCCTTCATCTGATGGAATCGCTCGGCATCGATTCTCTCAACATCGGCCTGCCCGGTGCCGGGCCGCGCGCCATTGAACACACCGAAGCGCTCGCCCGAGAAATCGTCACCAAGCGTCTAAAGATCAAGCCTAACTGCGCCGCGCGCACCATCGAAGCCGACATTCGCCCTATCGCCGAAATCTCTCAGCGTGTTGGTTACGCCATTGAAGCCGCCACATTCCTTGGCTCCAGCCCGATTCGGCGCCTCGTGGAAGACTGGACGGTCGATCATCTCGAGCGCACCACGGAAAAAGCGGTCAAGTTCGCCGTTGATCACGGACTGCCCTCGATGTACGTCACGGAAGACACCATCCGCACCGATCCTGACACCGTGAAACGCCTGTACTCGACCGCGATCCGCAGCGGCGCACGCGCCGTCGTTCTCTGCGATACGGTCGGCCACGCCATTCCCAATGGGGCGTTCAATCTCGTGAAATTCGTCATCGAAGAAGTCGTCAAGCCGAGCGGCGAAAAAATCCGTGTCGATTGGCACGGTCACAACGACCGGGGTCTTGCCATCGCGAATTCTCTGGCAGCGATTGCCGCCGGTGCCAATTCCGTACACGCAGCCGCCAATTCGCTGGGTGAACGCGTCGGAAACACCCCCATGGAATTGATGCTCGTAAACTTGCGCCTGATGGGCGTCATCAACCAGGGTCTCTCGCGCCTTAAGGAATATTGCGAAAGAGTCGCCAAATACACGCACACCACAATCCCGCCAAATTATCCAGTTATCGGTCACGACGCTTTCCGCACAGCCACCGGTGTTCACGCCGCCGCTATCATCAAAGCCTTTCACAAAGGCAACCAGTCGCTCGCCGATTCCGTCTATAGCGGTGTGCCCGCGCATCTCTTTGGACTCGATCAGGTGATTGAAATCGGCCCCATGAGTGGCAAGTCCAATGTTCTATTCTGGCTCGAGCGCCACAAGATTTCCCACGACGATTCCCTCGTCAATCGCATCTTCGATGCCGCAAAGCAATCCACTCGCGTTCTTACCGACGCGGAAATCTCCGCGCTGTGTTCCGAGGCCGCACGACATTGAAGACCGCAACAACGCGGAGCAAGGCAGTGAAACACGTTCTCGTTTGGGTTATCCTTTTCCTTATGCCGGTGCGCTCCTCTCTCGCCAGACAAACCACTCGCTCATCTACTGCGGCCCAACTTGGCGAAAACCTGCAGGTTCGCTCAGCGATGGCGTGGTTCAAGCCTAATCTCGATTTGATCAACAGCCAGCAGATTCGTCTAACGGAAATTCCGGCGCCAGCTTTTCAGGAAGCCCATCGCGCCGCTGCGGTAAAGGAGCTACTTTCCGCTGCCGGCCTCAAAGTCAACATCGATGCTGCTGGCAACGTCATCGGAACGTTGCCCGGAGTCAATGAAAACGAAATCGTGACTCTTTCCGCGCACTTGGACACCGTTTTCCCCGCGGGGACCGACGTCAAAGTTCGTCGCGACGGCAACCGCATGCTCGCGCCAGGCATTTCGGATAATGGCACCGGTCTTGCTGCGCTTGTGGCAATCGCCCAGGCCATTCATGAGGCGCAGATCAAACCGCAGCGCACGATTCTTTTCGTCGCCGACGTCGGCGAAGAAGGCGAAGGCAATCTTCGCGGCATTCGTGCCATCGTGGATTCCTATCGCGCCAAGCTCAAATCCATGATCGTCCTCGACGGCGCGGCGACCGATTATGTGACCACGATTGCGCTTGCCTCGCGCCGGCTCGAAGTGGTCATCAACGGTCCGGGCGGCCACAGCTGGTCGGACTTCGGCATTCCCAATCCGATCAATGCACTGATTCGCGGCTCCGTCCGCTTCATAAGTACCAAGGTTCCCACTTCCCCTCGCACGACGTTTAATCTCGGCCAGATTGAGGGCGGCACCTCCGTGAATTCCATTCCTCACGAAGCTCACCTCAAAGTCGATGTTCGCTCTGAAAGCGAACAGGAACTAGGTCGTCTCGAATCCGCTTTCCGTGACTGCATGGCCGCCGGCGTTCGCGATGAAATGGATTCTTCGCGCGATCGTTCTCGCGGAAGGCTCGATTGGAAGGTCGACGTGATTGGCAGCCGTCCCGGTGGCGAATTGGCGGCAGACTCTCCACTTCTCGCTTCGCTCCGCGTGGCGGATGTTATCGTGGAGAACGATTCCCGGATTGAGCGCTCTTCCACCGACGCAAATATTCCTCTCTCTCTCGGCATCGACGCGATTTCGATTGGCGCCGGAGGCAACGGCGGAGGCGCGCACTCGCTCCAGGAATGGTATGACCCTGAGGGCCGCGAATTGGGATTGAAACGCGCCTTACTCACCCTGCTCGGAGTAGCAGGCGTGACGCCGGAGAACTCTCGATGAAGATTCGCCCAGTCAGCTTGTTTTGTTTTGGGTGCATTGTGCTTTTCAGTTTGTGCGCGGGAATGGCTGTGCAGCGTGCCAAAGCGCAGATGGCGCAATCCCCCCAGGTCCAGCCTCACACAACTGTTTATCTCCATGGCCGCATTTACACGAATGACCCTGCCAATCCGTGGGCCGAGGCTATGGCTGTCCGCGACGGCAAGTTTCGCTGCGTCGGCAAAATCGATTATGTGCTTCTGGAATGCGGAGGCACGGATCCCACCGCCGAAACGATTCATCTTCATGGCAAATTTGTCATGCCTGGATTCAACGACGCCCACGTGCATCTCGGCCACGCTGGCGCGGACATGCTTTCCGTCCAGTTGAACGGCGTCACCAGCATCGAAGATTTGCAGAAGCGTCTCGCCGAGGCCGTGGCTCACCACAAAGAAGGGGAATGGATCACTGGCAGCGGCTGGGACCACACGCTCTGGCCTGACAAGAAATTCCCCAATAGGCAGGAGCTCGATGCTGTCGCACCGAAAAATCCCGTTTTCCTGACGCATGTCTCCGGCCACGTGGCCGTGGTCAATTCGCTTGCGCTTCAGCACGGTGAAATTACGAAAGACAGCCCGAATCCTCCTGGCGGCGTGATCGAACGCGACGCCAACGGCGAGCCCACCGGCATGCTCGAGGAAGATTCGGCTATGAAGCTCGTCTCCGATAGGATTCCCGACCTGAAAATGGATCAGCGCCGGCGCGCCGTCCTCTTGGCTCTCGCCGACGCCGCAAAAAACGGCGTCACTTCCGCCCAGGATTTTTCCGATTGGGCGGACTTTCTCACCTATGTCCAATTAAAGCAGGAAGGGAAGCTCACTCTCCGAATCACCGAATGGTTGCCCTTCATTGATTCCATGGATCAGTTGCAAGACATGCGTGCGCAGGGTGGCACAGACGATCCCTGGCTTCGCACTGGCGCTGTCAAGGGATTCCTCGATGGCGCACTCGGCTCGCGCACCGCCGCCCTTTTGGCTCCCTACTCCGACGATCCTTCCACGAGCGGCATCCTCACCAACGACCCCGACAAGTTCCGAGCCATGGCCATCGAGCGCGATAAAGCCGGCTTCCAGATTAATTTCCATGCCATCGGAGATCGTGCCAACCGCGAAGCTCTCGACATTTTCGAAGCTGTTGCCAAAGCCAATGGCCATCGTGACCGCCGCGACCGTGTCGAGCACGCCCAGGTGCTCGCGCCAGAGGATTTGCCGCGCTTCGCCCAGCTCAATGTCATCGCTTCGATGCAGCCTTCGCACGAAACCACCGACATGCGCTGGGCCGAACAACGCCTCGGTCCCGAACGCTCGAAGGGGGCCTACGCTTGGGCATCCTTATTAAAGAGCGGCGCCCATCTGGCCTTCGGCACTGACTACGACGTAGAGCCCATCAATCCCACACGCGGTCTATACGCTTGCGTGACGCGCGAACTTCCCGAAGGAGGTCCTCCGGGCGGCTGGGAGCCGCAAGAAAAAATCTCTCTGCAAGATTGTATCCGCGCCTACACTTCCGGTTCTGCCTACGCGCAATTCGAGGAAGGGAAGAAGGGCGAGTTGAAAGCCGGCGAATACGCCGATTTCATTATTCTTTCCGATGACCTCACCAAAATCCCGCCGAAGCAGTATACGAAGGTTACTGTCCTGCGCACCGTAGTAGGCGGCCGCACGGTGTATGAGGCCAACTGAATCAAGGCTCGCGAACTTTTATGATCCGATCCGCTTTTATGTCCTTAAGTTGTTGTATTTGACCGCTTGGCCAGCGGATTTCGATCAGGTTTGCAGCCACCTCTTTGCCCAGTCCGAAGCGTACTAGCGATTCACTCGAAGACGCGTAGCCCACGCTGGTAGTGCAATGGTTGTACAGCTTTTGGCCGCCCGGCAACGTAACCTCGACCTTCGCGCCAATCCCGTCGCGATTGCTGTTCGTTCCGACTAGTTTGAGCGCTAGCCAATGCCCGGAGTTCGCGGTCACATTATGGAAGAGCCGCGCCGGTCCGTTCACATTGGAAACAACCGCATCAAGTCGGCCATCATTATCAAAATCGGCGAAGGCCACGCCCCGATATTCACCTGCAATTTGAAAATCGGCTCCAGCCATCTTCGAGACATCTTCAAAGTGCCCACCACCATAATTGCGAAACAGGGAATTCGGCAGCTCTACGGCCGTTCCGAGCGATTCCTCGAGCGCCGGAAAATGGGCGTTCGCCGTGAAGACATCCTTGAAGCCGTCGTTGTCAAAATCATACAAGCCAACTCCCCAGCCTGTAAGCGCGCGCGTTGCCACCGCCAGGCCGGATCGTGCCGTCACGTCCTCGAAGACGGGTGAATTGCCGGTATTGCGAAAGAGCGGGTACGTGTCGTTGATCATGGCGGTAAAAATTAATCCGGGGCGGCCATCATTCTCGAAATCGCGAAAATCAGCCCCCATGCTCGCGACAGGTCGCCCATTATCATCGAGCGCCACGCCTGCAAGCATTCCCACTTCTTCGAATTTCCCATGTCCTAGATTGTGGAATAAAAAATTAGGGACGCTGTCATTCGCAACAAAAATGTCCATCAGTCCATCGCCGTCATAATCCCCTATCGCTACGCCCATGCCTTTGCCGAATTGCGCGCCGAGTCCGGACGACTCGGTGATATCCGTGAAGGTCCCATCATGATTATTCCGGAAGAGCTGATTGTGCGTATCGTGGTATGCGCCGGGGTGGCAATAGAGGGGTTGTTTGGCGGTTCCGCACTTGGGTTCAAGTTTTGGATCCCACTGGACGTAATTGCTCACGACAAGGTCCAGCCATCCATCGTTGTCCACGTCAATCCACGCTGCCGCCACGGACCAAAGTTTTCCGTAACGCGAATCGATTCCGCCCAGATGCGCCTTCGCCGTGACGTCTTCAAACGTGCCGTCACCGCGGTTGTGATACAGGATGTTGCGATTGACCCCGGCCACGAAAATGTCCGGATAACCGTCGTTGTCATAATCAGCGACGGCCACTCCCATGGAGTAGCCTTCGCCTGCCACGCCGGCTTTCTCCGTGACGTCCGTAAATGTGCCGTCGCAATTGTTTCGGAAAAGGCGGTTGTGGTATCGCGGAGCCGTTTTCTTGAGCGAGGGCATCTCCGCGCCGTTCGAAAAGAAGATGTCCATGCATCCATCGTTGTTGTAGTCGAGGACAGCAACGCCGCCGAGCATCAGCTCCGGCTGATGAAAATCACCCACGGCGCCGTTGCGCAGCTCGAATTTGAGTCCGGATTTTCCGGCAACGTCTTCGAAGCGAATTTGCGCCTGCAAGCTCGTGGTGGCTGCGCCGAGCAGCACAATCAATGCGATTCTTTTTGCCGCTGATAGTCGCGTAGCCATTCCGCTTGCTGTGACGCCTCTTTGGTTCGGCCTTGCATCTGGTAAATCTTTAGCAGCAGGTTGTGAGCTTCCGGAAATTGCGGAAGCAGACGAATGGCCTCTTCCCCTGCGGTCGCCGCTTCGCTCACGCGCTGGAGTTGGAGAAGCACCTTCGCACGCCAGAAATACGCCCGCGGGGCGGTCGGCGCGGCCCCGATCACTCCATCAACATGCTTCAAAGCCTCCGCTGCACGTCCAGTTTCATAAAGCAACTCGACGAATGCAAGCCGCAAATCCACACTCTGCTGCGCTTCCGGTTCGCTCGCGAGTCCCCGCATCGCGGCCTCCGCTTCACTCGTGCGCCCCACCTTTTCGAGGCAGATGGAGCGAAAAATCTCAGCTTTCGTTGCCCATCCTGCCTGCGGCGCCTCTTTCAACGCCTGTTCGAACGCCTTGAGCGCCGCCCCGTACGCTTCGCTTTGATAGAGGACCTGGCCATTCAGGAATTGGGCCTCAGCATCTGCACCGGTTCTGTCATTCTGGCCCTCTGCTGGTATTGCTCCTCGGCCGGGTTCTTTCGCTTCAATCTGAGCAAGCAATCGTTGGCCTGTGTTGTATTGCTGATCATCACGCGGGAGGGCATTCAGAATCTGGCGCGCCGCCGCATATTCACCTTCTTCCGCCAAGGACCGGGCGAGGTAGTATTGCGCGGGGATCGAGGGATCGAGCTTTAACGTCGCGCGAAACGCTGCCACTGCTCCTGCCATGTCGCCCGACAGAAAGGAAAATTTTCCAGCCGCCAGCTGTTGTTCGGGATCGTCTGAATCAAGTTCGGCCCTGGCGTGGTAGAGCTCCTTCGCCCGCTCGTAGCGCTCACCGTCTTCCCCCGCAAACGGCCGCACTCCCATCGCCACCATCGCTGTCCCTGCGCTCATTCGAACTGTCCGAATCGGATCCTTCAGTAGGCCCACCAAATTCGTCGCCACTTCTTCTCGCTGCGCTGCGGCAGGCTTTATTTCAGCCGCCGCTGTCGCTCTTACCAACGGTTCGGGATCTGTGAAAGAATGCAGCAACGCGTCATATGCCGACGGGTCGTTGGGAAAGCTGCCCAGATATCCAGCTGCATTGGCCCTTATGATCGGCCCTTCGGACCCGTCAGCTAGGATTTGCAGCAGTTGCGCAACCGCCGCTGCATCTCCCTGCTTGGCCGCTGTGAAGGTATCGGCGCGACGAATTACCTTCTCTCTTCCCTTATCGCCGTACCAAACCTTTATCTGCCGCAGAGCCCATTCAGCGTCCTTGTCTCGATGGCAGAGATTGCATGCGTTCGGGATCTCATGCCGGATGGTATTCTCCGGCGAGGGAATGCTCATCGAGTGATCGCGCATCGTCGTCTTAAGGCTGACGACCGTGGCCGGCATGTGGCACTCGATACATAAGCTACCGGTGCTTTTGGCGGCGTGATGAGTGTGTCCGGGAATGTTCTTCGCAATCGTGCCATGACATTGCGCGCAAAGCGCATTGTTGCTTGTCCTCAATTGCGGGTTCCGGGTTACGTCAATACTATGAGGCCGCGAGTGGCAGGTGAGGCACGTCGTGCCTCCCTTCAGGAAACACTGGCTCTCCCACAATCCGAGCGTCTCATTGGATAGCTGTCGCGGTCGCCCGTCGGCCCAATAGGCGGAGTCCGCTGTAGTCGGCAAGCGATACTCCATCATTGGCGTGAACGAATCGTAATAACTCTCGCCGGCTTTGAACCCACTCGCGTATACATCTCGCAAAGAATGGCACTGCGCGCAAATCGCGGTGCTACTTGCGGCATCCAACTTCGCTGGATTGATGATCGTCGATTGCAAGCCGGCTCGCGCTGCTGCATCCCTCGCTTTGAGGCCGGTGGCCTTAGCGATATGTTCTTTTCCTGGCCCGTGGCAGCTTTCACAGTTAATTCCAAAATCTTTCCAGGTCGTCTGATATCGTAATTTCTCCAAATCAAAATTCTTTTGGCCTTGGCTCACGTGGCAGGAGTAACAAGCCTTGTTCCAGACCAGGTTCGGATCTCCCTGGCCCTCTTCTGGATTCCCGATATCCAGATCAAAGTCCCACTTCTTGCGAAGAATATCCCAGGTAGGAGGGAGCACGACAATGCGGCCATCTGGTAATGTCACCAGGTAATGCTGAAATCGCCGGTCCCCTAACGTATATTCTATCCGGTGTTCCCACGGTTTGCCCGCGAGTTCAGATTCAGTGATGTAATAATCGCCTTCGCGGTTTTGCAAAACGTAAGTCGCCCCGTGTAGCACGACTTTGCCTCGCGTAAAATCTCCTTTGACGCTGTCCTTTGTCGCCGCTTGCATCGATTTATTGTGCAGCGAGTCCGACCAGTCCCGATGGATAACCTCATGACACTTCGCGCATGCTTTGGCACCCGAGTAATCCTCCTCGCAGCTAGCCCGTATCGGCAGCACCAAAGTAAGAACGAGCAGAAGCCACAGCTTCCAGGATAGAAAAGTTCGGCTCAAAACCACCCTCGCCCCGAATCTACCACATCTCGCAACACGTCGAATTTCATCCCCTTCAACTCGGTACTAAAACCCACCTACTGCGACAAGACATTCACCCTTGCGAATCTCATTTGCCGAATCCAAATTTTGTGTTGCTGTCGCTTTAGATTCTTATTGACAAATCTTTAATCCAGCAATATATAAGCCCCCTATTTCCCTAAGGTGTGGTTGTCATCGTAAAGGGCATCTGATCGAAGCTGTGTCGAGCTAGTCTCATGCCTCGGCGATGTTGTTGTTTTCTGAGTGATTTTGTGTCGCAAGGGTTCGCGAGTCTCTATGAAAGCCTGTAGCTAAATATGATGCGATGTAGATTCATAAAAGGTCGCAGTCATATCAGGTTTAGATAATTCATAGAGCGCACGCGATTTATCTTTTTGTGACGCAATGGTAGCCGGCTTGCATACGCAGTAGTCATACGTATTGCTTGGTGGTTGCCTGCTTCAAGTTAAATTTGAGTGTTTTGTCTTAGCTGAATTTTAGATTTGGCTTTTCAGTTTGAGATGTTCTGGGCTCACTGAGCCCATCCAGGAGGTAGTTGAATGTCAAGTAAGCGAGTGGCTCTGCTCCTAGCTGCGTTGCTCTGTTTGTTTGTCGTAACTCCGTCCTCTCTGTTCGGTCAAGCCGCGAGTACTGGAACTGTCGCTGGAACCGTTACAGATCCCTCGGGCGGTGCCGTTGTCGGCGCTACGGTCACTTTGACCGACACGGCAACGAATACCCCCCGAAGTGTCGAAACCAACGAAGCTGGTCGCTACTTTTTCGCGAACGTTGTGCCCAGCACCTACAACGTCTCCGTGAACAAGACCGGCTTTCGCGTTTCCAAGCTTGTCAATCAGGTCGTATCCGTCGGCGCTTCCTTAACCCTGAACATCGTCATGGAGCTGGGTTCGGTTGCTGAGACCGTCGAAGTCACGGTCACCACCGGCGCTGAGTTGCAGACCCTGAACGCCACCGTCGGCAACACCGTCGGCGGCGCGCTCTTGCAGAACCTCCCCTCCATCGGTCGCGACACATCCACTTTCGTGACCTTGCAGCCTGGCGTCTCCCCTGATGGCAGCGTCGCCGGAGCAGTCGTCGACCAGAGCACGTTCATGCTCGATGGTGGTCAGAACACCAACGACATGGACGGCAGCATGCAGGTTTATACGCCGAGCTTCGCCGGCGATCCGACCGGCGGTATCGTATCCAACTCCATCGGCGGCGCCCCCACGGGCGTTATGCCGACTCCTCTTGACTCTGTCGAAGAATTCAAAGTAAACACCGCCAACCAGACCGCCGACTTCAATAGCTCCGCTGGCGCTCAGGTGCAGGTCGTTACCAAGCGCGGGACCAACGCTTGGCACGGCACCGGTTACGAATATTATCTAGACAATAATTGGAACGCGAACACGTGGGACAACAACGCCAGCGGAACTGCGAATCCTAGCTATCACTACAGCCGGTTCGGCGGCGCAGGGGGCGGTCCGATAATTCCCAAGAACATTCTAGGCGGCAAGACCTACTTCTTCGGTAACTATGAAGGCTTCCGTTGGCCTGGTTCTACCACCGGGACTTGGGTTGTGCCCTCCGCCAATATGCGCCTGGGAATCCTTACTTTTGGCGGCGTTAACTACAATCTGAACACTGGCACGAACTGTGGCGCTGCTGGGAACGTTGCCTGCGATCCTCGAGGCATTGGCATCAACCCGGTTGTCGCCGACATGTGGAACACCTTCATGCCGCAAGGGAACGCACCTGCCGGCAGCAACCCCTGCCTCAGCTTTTCCGGCTCCAAGTACTGCGACGGAACCAACGAAGTTGCCTTTAGAGCTAATTATTCGACGCCCTACAGATCCGATTTCGCCGTTGCCCGCGTCGACCACGATTTCGGCTCCAAATGGCACTTCAATAGCGCCTATCGCTTCTACCGGCTGATCAGAACCACCACCAGCGAAACCGATATCGGCGGTTTCTTCCCGGGCGACACGTTGGGCCAGCCGTCTTCCGTTGCTAACCGTCCGCAACAGCCCTGGTATTTCGTCGCCGGATTGACCACCAATATCACCACGAATACCACAAACGACTTCCACTTCAGCTACCTCCGCAACTACTGGGCTTGGAACGCGGCTGGCGGTCCTCCGCAGTTTGCCAATCTCGGTGGCGCGTTGGAACCGTTTGGCGAGACCACTTCTGCACTCACCCCATATAACGTAAATACCCAGAACGTTCGCACTCGCTTCTGGGACGGTCAGGACAAGTTCTTCCGCGACGATATGACCATGCTGAAGGGCAATCACCTCTTTACATGGGGCGGTGCTTATCAGCGCAATTTCGACTACCACCAGCGTTCGGACAACGGCGGCGGTATCAACTACACCCCGACCTACATGCTGGGTGACTCCGTCGGCGGCGGCCTCGTTGACTTCTCGAGCACGCAGCCTGCTACTGGCCCAAGCGCCTCGACTTGGGCGCGCGACTCGGCCGCCGTTCTTGGCATCGTCACCGATTCGCAGATCGCCTACACCCGCTCTGGTACTCAGCTCTCTTTAAATCCACCGCTCACGCATGCTGAAGACAAGAGCACCATCCCCTACTACAACGTATATTGGAGCGACTCCTGGCACATGAAGCCCTCCTTTACCTTGACCTACGGTTTGGGCTGGACCCTTGAGATGCCGCCGACCGAACAATTGGGCAGACAGATTGAATTGGTGGATCAATCCGGCCAGCAGCTCTCGTTTCAAACCTACATCAACAACCGCGAACAGGCTGCTCTTCAAGGCCATGTCTACAATCCTGAAGTTGGCTTCGCGCTCGTGGGTAACACCGGTGGCGGCCAGAAGTATCCTTACCTGCCTTACTACGGATCATTTAGCCCGCGCGTTGCTGCTGCGTGGAACCCCAACTACACCGACGGCTGGATAGGGAAGTTGTTCGGCGGTAACAAATCCGTGGTCCGCGGCGGCTATAGCCGTGTCTATGGACGTCTGAACGGCGTGGATCTTGTTCTCGTCCCGCTCCTCGGCACCGGCCTTATCCAGCCCGTGCAGTGCGTTCAGGCGTTTAGCAACGGGACCTGCGGCCCCAACAATCCAACAGAACTCAACGCGTTCCGCATCGGCGTGGATGGCAATAGTGCACCGCTTCCGGCCGCCTCACCCACTCTGCCCCAGCCGACGTTCCCAGGATACAACGACGTCTCGGCGGCTGCTGGCGAAGCTCTTGACCCGAATTTCCGCCCCAACGTTGTCGATTCTTTCGACCTGACCATCCAGCGTCAGTTGGGGAATAAGTTCCTCCTCGAAGTGGGCTACATTGGCCGGAGGATCACCCACGAGTATCAGCCCGTTAACCTCAACGCCGTTCCCTATATGATGACTTTGGGCGGCCAGTCATTTGCGAGCGCGTACGCTGCAGTTGAGACGGCCATGGGCTGCGCGACTTCGTATAGTGTGTGCAACGCAGCTACCGTCGCGGGCACTGCAGTCGCTGCGCAGCCATTCTTCGAAGCCGCCCTTTCTGGAACCGGCTACTGCACTGGCTACGCAAACTGCACCGCTGCCGTGGTCGCAAATCAGTTCAGCAACTTCAAAAGCCAAAAAGTCTGGAGCCTCTGGTCCGCTCTGGACAAGGGCGGCATTGGAGGCGGGCCCGGCGGCACGACGATTCCTGGGTTCAACTTCCAGCGCAGTATGATGAACAGCGCGATCAACACTTCAGCTTTTGGTAGCGGCGGGCAGCTCACCAGCGGCGTTGGCGACAACGTGAGCAATGGCTATGGCAATTACAATGCTGGCTTCGTCTCGCTGAAGATCACCAACTGGCACGGCATCACGCTTCAGCAGAACTTTACCTACAGCAAGGCCTTGGGCACCGGCGCTTTCGTCCAGGCAACTAGCGAATACACGCCAAATGACCCGTTCAACCTCCACAATATGTACGGTGTTCAGAACTTCGATCGAAAGTTCGTTTACAACGCCTACGCCATACTCGATGATCCTTGGTACAAGGGCCAGCAGGGCCTGGTCGGCCGCCTCGCCGGCGGTTGGTCAGTATCCCCAGTTTTGGCCATCGGTAGCGGTGCGCCCGTGTATTGCGGCACGAATACGGATGCGCAATCCTTCGGCGGGGGGGACGGAAATAACTTCTTCGATAACGAGCAGTGCATCTTCACCAGTTCACACCCCGGAGGCTCCGGGCTTTACGCCAATGCTGGTCCGGCGGCCTATAACATCTTTTCAAATCCGGCAGCTCTCTTCGCCACGACTCGCAATCCGATTCTTGGCTTGGACAGCGGGACCGGCGGCGTCGGCGCCATTCGTGGCTTGACGTACTGGAACGTGGACATGCGCATCGTGAAGAACATCAAGATCACGGAGCGCGTGAACACCCAGTTCGAATTCAACGTCACCAATCTTTTCAACCACCCCGTCTTCTATAACCCGAGCCTCGATCCGACGGCTTATGATTCCACTGATCCGGCTGGTTCGTTTGGCACTGTCAACCAGCAGGGCAACAACCCGCGCGCCATGCAGTTCGGGCTTCGCATCAGCTTCTAAACTCTTCCGGCGAGTTCCCTATTTCGCCGCAAAAACGGGGAAGGCCTCCTGGCCTTCCCCGTTTTTTTATTTCCTTCTTGAGCTCTCGAATCTAAATTACTCCAAATTATTTCTTTCTCTTTCTGGGCCCTCCTCAATTTCAGAAACAGTTTCTGGCCTTCACATCCTTTTCTACTCTTTGATGGACAATTGATTTGACCCGTTTTCCGAACCCACCGTACCGTCAAACCAATATAGATGGACAGTTTCGTACGACACACGCTGTCCTCTTACTCGCGTACCACAGGGGGTGTTATGAATCGGCCGACTCGAAAGTGTTGGGGTGTAGTTGAATTCTGTCTAGCTGTGATGATTCTTGCTGCCGTTGCGTTCTGCTCCGTTAGCGGAGCGCGCGCGCAGAGTTCTGCATTCGCAACCATCATTGGACGGGTCCTGGATCCGAAGGGAGCTTCGGTACCGGACGCCGCCGTCACCGCCACGAACACGGAAACTGGCATTACGCGCACCACGCAAACAACCAACGACGGGCTCTATCGCTTCGACAACCTGCCGCCAGGTCTCTACAACGTCAACATCGAAGCCGCCGGCTTTGCGAAGGCGGCGGTAAACGCCGTTAAATTACAAGTTGGCGAGCAGAGGGACATCAACTTCAGTCTCGAATTGGCTGGCCAGCAACAATCCGTCGTGGTCACTTCCGAGCTTCCTTTAATCGAAGCGACCAAGACAGACACATCGACAGTAATCGACGATAAGGCTGTAGCAGACCTCCCGACGACAACTTCTTTTGCTGGCCTCGGCGGCATTTCCAACGATTATGAAGGCTTGGCCGCCAGTGCCCCCGGTGTTCGCTACGATTACACCGGCCTCTCGTTCGACATCCTCGGGCCTGGCGCTACCAATTCTCGCGGCCTAACGGTAAATCTCGATGGCGGAAACATTTCCGACCAGGTCGTCTCTTCTCGCGACGCGCTCGGTGCTTCGGTGGAAGAGGTCAAGGAGTTTCAGGTCCTCACCAACAACTACAACGCGGAATATGGGCAAGCCGGCAATGTGATCTTGAACGTCATCACCAAGTCCGGCACCAATGCGGTCCACGGCGATGCGCACGCCTATTTCAGGGGCCGCAACCTGGGCGCTTCCGACTTCTTTTACAACCAAACTGCATGCGACCCAGCGCTTTCCGGTCCAGGCTCGTGCGACAACAAGACAGATGCAGGTTTCCCGGATTCTCGCGCACCCTTCTTCAAGCACGAAGAGGGCTTCACGGCGGGCGGGCCATTCGTAAAGGACCGCCTGTTCTGGTTTGCCAGCCTCGAGCGCGCCGCGCAGGCCCAGCCCGAGACTTTGACGCCGTTCGGCGCCTCGATTACAACCAGTGTCCCCACAACGGAACTACTGTGGTCGGGTAAGATTGATGCAAAGTTGACGGACAAGCACGAGCTCAACATCCGCTACAACCTTCAACGCGACACGCAGAGCAATCTTGTCGTCCAGACTGGCCCGGCGGTCGATCCCACCGGCTTGGTTGCGGCCGTCACTCACGACAATGTTCTCAATATCGGAATGGTATCGACTCTGACCCCGCACAGCGTGAACGAAGCGCGCTTTTTCTGGCATCGCTTGCTCTCGCAAACGGCTGATGTCTCCAACCACCCTGGCGAGCAAATTCCCGGGGCCTACGTCGGCGCGGATTTTTGCTGTCCGCAGGGCGCCTTCCAGCAGCGCTTCCAGTACATCGATAATTTCTCCTGGAATCATGGCTCGCACACGATGAAGGCCGGCCTGAATATCAGCCACTTTCCGTACCAATCGCTTTTCCAGCAATATCACTTCGGGCTTTTTTCAAACTTTGCCCCGGGGGGATGCACCAACTCTCTCTTCCCTCAGGCAAATGGCGCGGGGTGTCCGACGCAGTTCACCACCGGGGCTGGTCCTGGATTTGTGGCCGCTTTCGACACCATCTACGGCGCCTACGTCCAGGACACTTGGCAGCTCCGACCTACGATCGTCGTGAACTATGGCTTACGATACGACTACGAAGACGGTGCGTTCCGCGGCGGCCCAATTCCCGGCACGAACGGCGATTGCTTCCAGAACAACGGTCTCATCCCCGCGTGCGGTCAGGACAAAAACAACTGGCAGCCGCGCCTCGGGGTAGCATGGAGCCCGAATTTCCAGAGTGGGCCTTTGCACATGCTGTTCGGCGACCAGGGCAAATCGGTGGTGCGCTTGTCAGGCGCGGTCGTCACCGAGATGGCTTACCTGAATATCGCGCTGGACTCGCTCAATTTCGACGGGAAGAATCTCCTGACCGCCGCCATCGCGGCCAACGATTGCTTCCAGGCAAACGGCTCGCCTAATCCCACGCCTGCAAACGCGCAGGCTTGCGCAGTGATCACCGCCTATCCCAACGCTCCGAGCCCCGCATCTCTAGTTCCCTTTACGGGCGGCGGCGTCGCAAACTTCGGCCGCATTCGCCCGATCTCGCCTACGATCAAAAATCCCAACATTTACATGAGCGCGCTCACAATTCAGCGGCAAATTGGGAATACATTTATGTTCAGCGTTGGCTACCAGGGCGTTTTCGGTCACGGCCTGTTCGGCGAGACAGACACGAATCTCAACCAGCCTGTGGCCGATCCCAATCATCCTGGCTTCTTTTATATGCCAGCAACCGGAGGAAACGATCGCCCGGATACGCTCTTTGGCGCGGTCCGTACAAACTTCAGCAACCGCGATTCCACCTATCACAGCCTTGTAGTCGCCGCCGAAAAGCGCCTCTCGCACCATTTCCAGGTGCAAGGGAGTTATATCTATTCGAAGACTTTGGGTGATGGCGAAGACTTTTTCGGCCTCTCCGAGCCCGGTAACCCCTTCGCGAGTCTGAGCCTCGACCGCGCCCTCTCCCAGCAGGACATCCGCCATTTGGCGAACTTCAGCTTCGTAACCGATACCAACCGTCTTATTGGTACGCCCGTGCTGAAGGAGATCGTCAACGACTGGACACTCAGTATGCTCGGCTCTGTCCAATCCGGGCGGCCCTATCCCGTTTCCACCGGTGATGGCTTCTTCACCGGCAGCGCGTTTGCCGCCTTAGCCAGTGAAACCAACCAGCGTCCAAATATCTGCACCGCAGGCTCAACCGTTCCGGGCTGCGCTGGTGCCCCCGTTGGCGCTCTGGTTGCCACCAACATCGGCTCTATTTCCGGCACAAACCTCGCCATCGGCCCCCAGGGCGTAGCCCTCTGCCAGGCCGCTGGGCTCGCCAATTGCGCCGCGCTGCAAACCACTTTTGCTCCTCCTGCGGGGCTGGCTAGCGCGTCCGGTCCAGTCGACAGCTATTCCGGAACCCCGGTGGACTTCCAGTTCCTCAACGGCGACTTGGTTCGCAACGCCGGGCTCGGTCCGGGCCTCGTTCGCTTCGACATCTCCCTGATGAAGGCTTTCCGCATTCCTAGGTGGGAGTCCGCCAGCGTCGAGCTGAAGATGGACGTCTTTAACGTCTTCAACCACGTCATGTTTATTGCCAATGATTCCAATGACGTGCTCAACGTGCTGACGCTTCCCGCGTTGACCGTGGGTGGTGTGGCGAATCCTGATTTCAATTGCACCGCGGCCTGCCTCAATCCGTTCACCGGACTTTACCTCGGCCGAAACGGGCAACCGCTTACACTGCAAACCTTTTTGTCTGGCCGGCCAGACAAGGATCTTAATCCCAACAAGACCAATTTCCTGGGGATGGGAAATCCGGCGTCCGACGTGACGCCGCGCATCATGCAACTGGCGATTCGTTTTCGCTGGTAAGATTCGCAGCGGCGAATACGCTCAACGCATTACGCAAACGGGCGAGGGGGCTTTGAAGCCCCCTCGCTCCTTCATTGAGCCATTTTCAAAAGAAACCATTCTTCTGCGGTGCTCTATACCTTCTCCTCGCCTTGCCACTTTTTCCCATAGCCAATAAACTGGCGCATCTCGATTTCCCCGGGGAATCTCATTCGAGTGAGCAAGCGTCTACGCGCCGATCTTTCTCTCGCCCTATGCAGCCTCCTTTGGGGCGCAACATTCGTTGTCGTTAAGGATTCTCTCGGCTACTCTTCCGTCTTCATTTTTCTCGCCGCCCGCTTTTCTCTTGCCGCGCTTCTCATGGCCGCTTTCCGCCCTCACGTCTTTCGAACGCTCAAAAGGGAAGAGCTTATTGCGGGCGCCGCCCTCGGTTTCTTCATGTTCGGCGGCTACGCTTTTCAGACCGCCGGCCTCCAATACACTACGCCCGCCAAGTCCGGCTTTGTCACCGGCTCAAGCGTCGTTCTCGTTCCGCTTCTTCTCGGTATTTTCTGGGGACGCCGTCTTACTTTGTGGGTTTATGCTGGAGTGTTCGCCGCCGTCTTCGGCCTCTATTTCCTTACCGTCCCCGCCGAAGGCATCGCCCATCTCAATCGCGGTGATCTTCTCACCTTTGTCGCTGCGGGGCTCTACGCCATGCACATCATTCTGGTGGGCGATTACACTCGACGGCACTCGGTTGCCGCCCTCAGCGTGCTCCAGGTTGCCGCCTGCGCCCTTCTGGCATGCATGGCCGCCGGTCTCAGCTCAGCTACCGGCTGGCAGCCAGCGCGCTTCTCCTGGCAATGGCAATCGCTGCTGGGCATCGCCATTTGCGCGGTGCTGGCGACGGCGGTGGCGTTCTCGATCCAGCTTTGGGCGCAGCAGTATACGACTTCGAGCCACGCGGCCATTCTCTTCACGCTCGAGCCGGTGTTCGCTTCGGTCACTTCCTACATTTTGCTGCGCGAGCGGCTTGGCAACCGGGCTTTGTTCGGCGCGGCTTTCGTCCTGGCGGGCATTCTCATCGCCGAATTGCTCGGCCCTCCGGCAGCTCCGGAATCGCCGGAGCCGACCGCCGAGCCGCCTGCGTAGGGCCACGATATATCGTGCCCCACAATTCCAACTTCAACTCACTGCCCGTTGGCGTAATTTTTTACGTCAACCGGCTCGTACATCGTGGCGGTGGCGGCGTGAGCTTTTTCGTAGGCAGTGATTTCCGATTCGTGCTGAAGGGAAGTGCCGATATCGTCGAGGCCTTTCAGCAGAACTTCCTTGCGCGACGGCGCGATGTCGAAGCGGAACATCAGGCCATGACGGTCGGCGACGGTCTGGTTCGGAAGGTTCACCGTCAGCATGTAGCCTTCTTCTTTTTCAGTACGCTGAAAAAGTTCTTCGACCTGTTCTTCGCTCAGCGAGAGGGGCAAAATTCCGTTCTTGAAGCAATTGTTGTAGAAAATGTCCGCGTAGCTCGGCGCGATGATCACGCGAAAACCGTAATCCTTCACGCCCCAGGGTGCATGCTCGCGGCTCGAACCGCAGCCAAAATTCGCGCGTGCCAGTAAAATCGAAGCCCCTTCATACCGGGGAAAATTCAGCACAAACTCGGGATTCGGCACTTCGCCCGGCAAATAGCGCCAGTCATAAAACAAAATCCGCCCAAATCCCTGCCGAGTCAGCGCCTTCAAAAATTGCTTCGGCACCATCTGGTCCGTGTCCACGTTGACCCGGTCCAGCGGCATCACCATTCCCGTGTGCGTATTAAACGGTTCCATTCTTCCTCACTCTACGCTGGTTACATCGAACTGGCGGACATCGACGAAATGGCCGGCGATGGCGGCTGCGGCGGCCATGACGGGGCTGACGAGGTGCGTACGGCTGTCTTTGCCCTGGCGGCCCTCGAAATTGCGATTGCTGGTGCTGGCGCTGCGCTCGTGCGGCGGGAGGACGTCGGCGTTCATGCCGATGCACATACTGCAGCCTGCATCGCGCCACTCGAATCCGGCTTCGCGGAAAATTTTGTCGAGGCCTTCTTTTTCAGCTTGCGCTTTGATGCCGCGCGAGCCGGGCACGATGAGTGCTTGCTTGATGCTATGCGCCACGTGCTTGCCTGCCACGAGATGCGCTGCGGCGCGCAAATCGTCGAGCCGCGAATTCGTGCAGGAACCGATGAAAACGCGATCGACCGGAATATCGACAATCGGGGTGCCTGCTTTCAGGCCCATGTATTTCAGGGCGCTTTCGGTGGCTTTCTGATCGTTGGGATCTTTGAATGCTCCCGGCTCGGGAACGCGGCCCGTCACGCTCGTGACCATGCCGGGATTCGTGCCCCAAGTGACTTGCGGCGCGAGATCTTTCGCTCGCAGCTCGATGGTCATATCAAATTTTGCACTGTCGTCGCTCTTGAGCTGCTTCCATCGCTCGACGGCTTCTTGAAACGCTTTTCCGCGCGGCACAAACGGCCGCCCCTCAAGATACGCAAAAGTCGTGTCGTCCGGGGCGACCATTCCGGCGCGCGCGCCGCCTTCAATGGTCATGTTGCAGACGGTCATGCGGCCATCCATCGACAAATCGCGAATGGCTTCGCCGCCATATTCGGCGACGTGGCCCGTGCCGCCGCTAATTCCAATTTTTCCGATGATGGCGAGAATGATGTCTTTCGCGGTGACGCCGCGCGGGCGCTTGCCATGGACTAGGATGTGCAGGGTCTTGCTCCGCGATTGCACCAGACATTGCGTCGCCAGCACGTGCTCCACTTCGCTAGTCCCAATCCCAAACGCCAGCGTCCCAAACGCTCCGTGAGTCGAAGTGTGGCTGTCTCCGCAAACAATCGTCTGCCCCGGCTGCGTAATCCCCAGTTCCGGCCCGATAATGTGCACGATGCCTTGGTTGCGGCTGTTCATGTCGAAAAGCCGCACGCCGGTTTCGCGGCAATTTTTTTCGAGTGCTTCAAATTGCAATCGCGCGTCGGTATCGACGATGGGAAGCAAGCGGTCTTTTGCGGTTGTTGGCACGGAGTGATCCATGACGGCGAATGTCAGGTCGGGGCGGCGGACTTTGCGTCCCTCTGCTTTCAGACCGGCGAAGGCTTGCGGCGAGGTCCCTTCATGGACGAGGTGACGGTCGATGTAGATGAGCGCGGGCTTTCCGGCTTCCTCGTGTACGACATGTGAATCCCAGATTTTTTCGTAGAGTGTTTTAGGTGGCATGTGGTTTCACTCTGGATTTTAACACTCCAGAAATAGATGTCCAATGGACTGAGCCCCGCGTCCTTTTAGTGGTTGGGCTTTCTCTAGATCCGAGTTCGGCTGGATCGCTATCTCTTGATGGTAACTGCAGCGGCGGCCGCTTCGTAGCCCTCGTCCCTTACCGTTTCCGCGGCTTTCGAGCGGAGCGTGTTCTCGTCCGCGCTGCTCGCGGCTTTGAAATGACGGCGAATCACTTCCTCGCCGCTTTGAATGCGAACCAGCCAGTCCGATTTCCCGCCATCCCAGGAAACTTCCACTTTGTCGGCACGCATATCCCCTCCACAGGAATTCTGGCGACATTGTAGTCCAAGAGGGCGGACAAGAGAACCCCAAGCGGAGTGGCTGACGAATCGTGAGTAGCGATCCGAGACGTGAGCGAGGGATAGGCCTTCCGTCCGAGTTCGAGACGAGCAGAAGTGGAGTAGTTTCATGGTGCGGGATTGTCCGAAGACAAGCGGAGCTGACCCCACCCCCTGGTTTTTTTCGTAAGTGTTCATTCTAAAGAGTTTTAAGTCCTGTGTTCTGGAAGTGCGGATTCTAAAGGAGTTACACTCGGATTTCGCGGAAGTGCGGATTCTAAAGGAGATACAGGAGGAATGGGAGGTCCGCCGATAGGATTGTTGGAAAGCGAAGAAGGCGGAGATCGCAGGGGAGGCTGGCTTGACAGCGGAGAACGTTGCTCGATTTCGGTGCTTCCGAACGAGGGGTACGGCGGAAACGGAGTCAAATAGAAAATGGCGCGTGCGAAACATACAGAATGGTAGCAGGATATTATATAAGTTTCAATAAGTATTTGTGTTTACTGCATTGCTATTCGAACGCCTAGGGGCCGGACGCGCGAGAGGCAGCGGAAACCGTGCAGTTGGAACAGGTTAGCGGGATGGAGATGGATCTGACAAGCCAGTAGAAATGTGTGGAAAAACCGAAAGCCGGAGCTTAAGGCCGACGAGTTGGTCATAAGAGCCCTTTCGCACCAGCCAGGGAGACTTTTCACGAATAAACGACACTCGTAGCGTTTCAGCTGAACGGCGGAATGCATGTCTTGCGGCACAGGAACCGTCGCCCCGGAGGAGCGCGGCGGAAGGTGTGAGACTTGACCCTTACATGATACGCCGATGGGCCGGTGGCCGCCCGAGAATCGGGCCTCGATTCTGACGCGCAAATTCTCTTGTGATTTAGTCAAATCCTGACGAGCACGCCTTTGCTGCTTCTGAAGGCCGGGATACGGTAGCTGATGACTTCGGTAGTTTCTCGAGGGACGACCGAGCGAATCGTGGCGCGCATCTTGTTCAGGGCGGTGCGGGCGGGCTGCGGAACAGCGGCAAAATATCCGACAACTGTAAATGGAGCGGGGCCGCGTTTCGCAGTTGAAATGCGTTTGGTAGGTTTCATTTTTTTCAATTGAGCCATCCTACCCGGAGTTTCGATTTAACTCCATTCGCGAGATTAAGAACCGGCGAATGTTTCTGCAGCGATGTTGCTCGCGTCACCGTTCTTGGGCGGCGTGCCAGATTGTGCAGATAAGCACGCGGTGGCCGAGCACGCGGTAAAGAATGGTGTAAGGAGTTCCGCCAATGACAAGCTCCCGAATGCCGGGTTGCAACCCAACACGGCCCAGATGCGGGTGCGTCCTGAGGGTTTCGACGACCGCGACGATGCGGGTTGCGAGACGCTCGGCGGCATCCGGTTTGTCCAGAGCGACAAAGGCATGTATTTCGCGGAGACGCGCCAGAGCCAGCGGAGACCAGACTATCTCTACCGGCACAGCGACTCGTCATCGTGAATCTTGCCGCAAACGCATCTGGGGGGCGGTATTTCGTGCTTTGTGCCCCAGGAGAGCAGCCAAGCCTTTATGTCTTCGTGCCTCACGTAATGGCCTGACTTCGCCTGGCGTTCGGCTTGGCGCGTTTCGGCAAGCAATCGTTCCTGGTCGGCGACATAGGCCTCGACGGCGTCGGAGATCAGGAAATTGGAACTTCGGCCGGAGGCCTTGGCCAGTTTCGCAAGGCGGCGTTTGATTTCAGGCTTGAGCCGCGTGCTCAGCGTTGCGCTTCGTGTGTTCGCCATAAACACATTCTAGAACAGCTGCCATGAGAAAGCGAGGGTCGAGGGTCGGAGACCATCGATCAAGAGCAAGAGGGCAAGATGTATCGTGCCCCTAAAACGGACGAAGATAGAAGAGCCGGTCTAAAGACCGGCCACTACTAGTGGTTGCCGGAGAGCTGTTGGACGATTTCGCTGACGAATTTTTTGGCGTCGCCGAAGAGCATGAGGGTGTTGTCGAGGTAATACAGCGGGTTGTCGATGCCGGCGAAACCTGCGGCCATGCTGCGCTTGATGACCATGACGGTGCGAGCTTTATCGACGTCAATGATGGGCATGCCGAAGATGGGGCTGGATTGATCGGAACGGGCGGCGGGATTGGTGACGTCGTTTGCGCCGATGACGAGAGCGACGTCGGTTTGGGGGAGGTCGCCGTTGATGTCATCCATTTCCATGAGGCGGTCGTAGGGAATATCGGCTTCGGCGAGGAGCACGTTCATGTGTCCGGGCATGCGGCCGGCAACTGGGTGAATCCCGAACCGTACATCGATGCCTTTTTTGGTGAGGATGTCGTAGAGTTCGCGGACTTTGTGTTGTGCTTGCGCAACGGCCATGCCGTAGCCGGGAACGATGACGACTTTGTTGGCGGCGGCGAGAATGGCGGCGGCGTCTTCGGGGCTGGCGCTCTTGACGGGACGCTCTTCCTTCGCGCCAGCGGCTTTTGGTTGGACTTGGCCGAAGGCACCAAAGAGGACGTTGGTGAAGGAGCGGTTCATCGCCTTGCACATGATGACGGAGAGAATGAAGCCGGAAGCACCATCGAGAGCGCCAGCGACGATCAGGACTTTGTTGCTGAGTACGAAGCCGAGAAGCGCGGCAGAGAAGCCTGCGTAAGAGTTCAAGAGTGAAATGACCGTAGGCATATCCGCGCCGCCGATAGGTGTGACGAGCATGATGCCGAAGATCAGGGCGACGCCGATCATGATGGGGAAGAGTTGCGTGTACTCAGGATGAACGACAAGCGCGATCATAAGAGCAAGCGCCGCGCCGAGGACTGTCAAGCTGACGTAGTTTTGTCCTTTATAGGTGATGGGCCGCTGCGGCAGCCACTCTTGCAGTTTTCCGGCGGCGATGATGCTGCCCGTGAAAGTGAGGGAACCTATGATGACTTCGAGGCCGATTTCCGCCATTTCGAATTTTGGAACATTGGGCGCAGCGACGTAGTACTCCGCGATACCGATAAGAGCGGCGGAAAGCGCGCCAAAGGCGTGGCTCAGTGCGGTTCGTTGAGGAACCGCCGTCATTTTGACCATGCCGAGGGGAACGCCGACCGCCGCCCCAATGATCAGCGTGATGATAATCCATTTGTATTGGGAGACTTGCGGATCGAAAAGCGTGGCGGTTACGGCGATGGCCGAAGCGATTTCGCCGATGAGGACGCCGCGCATGGCGGAGACCGGAGAGCTCAGCCATTTGATGGCCAGGATGAAGCCGATGGCCGCTGTGATGTAGGTGACGTCGATGAGCTGCTGGATGTCGGCGGGAGTCATGACTTTTTCGCCGCCTTGCCCGTCTTGAACATGCCTAGCATGCGGTCCGTGATGACGAAGCCGCCGACCATGTTGCTGAAAGAGGCCGCGACGGCGATAAGACCGAGGATGGTGGAGAGGCGTGTTTCGTGGCGGCCGGCGATGATGATGGCGGCGACGAGGACGATGGCGTCCAGAGCGTTCGTCAGGGACATCAGCGGCGTGTGCAGAAGCGGCGAGACCCGCTTAATCAGCTCGATACCTAAAAACGCAGCCAGGATGAATACGAACAGACTCGAGATAAAATCCGCGGGCATCCATTCCTCCTTAAGATTTCGCAGCCAAAGCCGGGAGCTTATAAATTTCCCGCAGCCTGGCGTTTACAATTTCGCCGCCTTGGGTCAGCAGAGTGTCCCGCACGATTTCGTCCTGCATGTTGAGTTGCAATTTGCCATCTTTCACCAGGTGCAGGAGAAATGTGGCGACGTTCTTTGCATACATCTGGCTGGCGTGATACGGGACGGTGCTGGCCAGATTGATCGAGCCCATAATGGTGACTCCGTGCTCGACAACTTGTTCGCCGGGGCGCGTCAATTCGCAGTTGCCGCCGCGCTCCGCGGCCAGATCCACGATCACGGAGCCGGGGGCCATTGCGGCGACCATTTCCTTGGTCACGAGAATCGGCGATTGCTTTCCGGGAATAACCGCCGCGGTGATGACGACATCGCTTTCCGCAACTACTTTGCCGAGAAGTTCGCGCTGCTTTTTGTAAAAATCCTCGCCCTGCGCGGTCGCGTAGCCGCGCGCATCTTGCGCGTCTTTGGCTTCGATGGGGAGTTCGACGAAACGTCCTCCCAGGCTTTGGACTTGCTCTTTTACGGCAGGACGCAAGTCGTAGGCAGAAACCACCGCTCCGAGCCTGCGCGCCGTGGCAATCGCTTGCAGGCCCGCAACGCCGCATCCAATGATGAAAACGCGGGCGGGCGTAATCGTTCCCGCGGCCGTCGTCATCATGGGGAACAGGCGAGGGAGGGTGTCCGCGGCAACCACGACGGCTTTGTAACCGCTAATGGTAGCCATCGAGGACAGAGCATCCATGCTTTGCGCCCGCGTAGTTCGCGGCATCAATTCGACGGAAAAAGCGGTGACGCCTTTCGAGGCAATCTCCTGAATCGTTTCCATCGATCCAAGCGGGCGCAAGAATCCCGCGATGGCCTGATTGGGACGATACAGAGGAACGTCGGCTTTGCCGGTCCTGTCATTCGAACCGTAGCAGAGCACTTGAATCACGATGTCGGCGGCGGCAAAGACCTCCGCGCGCGTTGGCAGAATCTTCGCGCCCTTTGCGGTGTAGTCCGCGTCCAGGTAGCCGGCTTCGTTCCCAGCGCCTGCTTCGACGACAACTTCCATGCCCACTTTCGTGAGGCTCGGAACTACGGCGGGCACCATCGCCACACGCCGCTCTCCAGGAAAGCTCTCTCGTGGCACTCCGACAATCATGAAACTTCCTCCGGTATTTCTCAGCTACTTTCTCAACCTATTCGGCGCTCAACCATGAAGCCCAGGTTCAACTAAGGCCTCGAGGCGAATTACATTCGATGCCCTGGCAAAGCCGCACACACACGTTCGTTCGAACCGGCCAATGCTTCTAAGCCCCCGCCTCTTTGCCTGGGATGAAGTAGACCTCTTCGAAAAGCGTCCCTTTTTGCCAGCCGGCGCGCGTCAAAATCCCCATCCCGTTTTCGCACATACTGGGATGGCCGCAAAGATACCCGGTTGTGCTCTCGGGGCGCAAGTTCCATTCGTCGGTGTACAGCCGCACGAGATCGTCGACGCGGCCCGTCTGTCCTTTCCATGCGACGTCTTCCCACGGGCGGCTGATTGTCGCGACATATTTGAACCAGGGAACTTCGGCGGCAATGCGCTCGAGTTCTTCCCGATAGCCGAACTCCCAGGAGCGGCTGCCACCTTGCAAACAGTAGAGTTTGTGCGCTCCAGGCATAGGGCTGTCGCCGGCCTTCCAATCCTTGTAAAGTGTGCGCACGTAGCTCACAAAAGGCGCGATGCCGGTCACCGTGGCGAGGAGCAGGTGATTTGTGCGGCCACTTTTCAAGTCGAGAGTAAAGCGACCTTTGGATATCTTGCGGCAGAGCAAGGTGTCGCCGACTTGGAGTTTGTAGAGTTTGGGCGTGAGTTCGCCCTGCGGCACGAGTTCGATGAAGAATTCCAGGCTTGGTTCGTAAGGCGAAGAAACGATGGAATACGCGCGTTCGATGCGCTTTTCATCATGATCGACGCCAAGGGTGGCATACTGTCCAGCCTTGAAAGAAAACGGGCCGCCAGGATCGACGCGGATCACCCACAGGTCCTCCGACAAATCTTCTCGTTCAAGAATGCGCGCCGTGAAGTGTCTGTCTTTCGGAAGAGTCACGCTGGAAACCCCTCATCGAGAAAAGGATTCAACAATCGTCCAAAACCGCGAACGCACCGTAGAACGGCGAGGTCAAACAACTGCCTACTCGAGTGGCCGACTGCGCCGCCCCATGGCTCATAATCCACACTTTATCTTTGGGGATGATAAGAATCACTCGAAAGGAGCCATCCCTGGATTGGCTTTGAAACGTGCCGCATTGAATGGGAATCTCCCGGCCGGCGTGTAGAACGTGATGCCGGCCGAAGAGCCCCGAAGCCGCATTGTACACCCGCTTGAGCATTTTGCGACTAGGTGAATCATTCTACTAATAGCACCCATCGACGGACAGTTTTGCATGTTGCGCAGGGCGCGTATGTGATTGGCGTCACTGACAAAGAAGAGGGCGTAGCGTAACCAAACGGTAGGATAAGAACTCTTTCGGGGTAGTTATTTTCCTTTCTTGGTGACCGGGTACGGACAGGGAAGTACATGGAGGTCGTAATGATTCACAAAGTGACGGGGACTCTAATCCTCTTGGTTTCTTTTTGTTCAAGCGTACCGGCACCTGCTGCGGCCCAGGAAAAAGACAAGACCGTTCAGAAAGCCCCCATCGCGCAAACCTCGCCCGCTTCCGGCAAGGAGATGTTTAAGACGTATTGCGCGGCTTGCCACGGCCCAGCCGCTAAGGGAAATGGGCCAGCTGCGGTTGACCTCAAGACAACACCTCCCGATTTGACCACCCTGGCCAAACGCCACGAGGGCAAGTTTCCAGCGGATTATGTGACGAATGTGCTTCGCAACGGAGCAAAAGCTCCGGCCCACGGCTCGAGCGAAATGCCCGTGTGGGGGCCCCTCTTTGCTTCGGTTAGCGGCAGAGATCCGGCTATCGTCAACATGCGGATTGCCAACCTGGTCCGCTACCTCGAATCCGTACAGGCAAAATAGGCTCTCTCCCTCCTGATTCTGCCGGCACGAATTTTTGAAACATTTCAGTGTGCTTGATACGTCTAACTTCTGACGGAAAGGGTATGGCTTATCTCTCGTATTACCCTCCCAGGCAAGCCCAGTCGAGGTTTGCGGTTCACGTTAGATTGCAGGAGTAATTGATGGAATTGCGGGATAAGGCGCGCCCAGCGCTCTTAAAAGTGATAGTTGTAATTTCTTGGTTGCTTCTTTCGGGCGTTTGCGATGCGAATGCGAGGCCGGCTGGCGCCGCCGCGCAGCCGCCACAGGCCGCGGTGGCGCGCGCTGTCGGCACGATCAAAACAATCGACGGGACGACAATCATTGTGGCCACCGACGCGGGCGGCGAAACGACAGTGCAACTGGCGAATGGCGCAAAGCTCGTTCGTATTGAGCCAGGCGCGAAAGACTTGAAGGAGGCGGCTCCGATTGCTCTTGAGGACCTGAAACCAGGCGATCGCATCCTGGTTCGGGGAAAGCTGGCCATTGACGGCCATACTTTGGAAGCCGCGTCTGTAATCGCCATGAAACATGAAGACATCGCCGCAAAGCAGGCGCACGAACGCGAAGAGTGGCAGCGCCACGGCGTTGGCGGGCTGGTCAGTGCGGTGGACGCCGCCACGGGTACGCTCAAAATTTCCACGAACTCTCTCGGCGCAGCAAAAGAAGTGACCGTTCAAGTTTCAAAACAGACCGTCCTACGCCGCTACGCGACGAATTCCGTGAAGTTTGACGATGCCAAGCCCGCGCCGATCGATCAAATCCACGTCGGCGATCAGCTTCGCGCTCGCGGCGCAAAAAATGCCGATAGCACGGAACTCACCGCGGATGAAGTAGTTTCAGGAACTTTTCGCAACATCGCGGGAACAATTAACAATGTCGATCCGGCGGCAGGAACGATCACGGTGATGGACCTGGTGACCAAGAAACCCGTTACGGTGAAAGTCACGGCCGAAACTCAGATTCGCAAGCTTCCGGAGATGGTTGCGCAGCGAATAGCAGTTCGTATGCGCGGCGCCGCAGAGGAAACTCCCGCCGCCGCAAATGGAACCGCCACTCCGGCAGCAAAACCTGCGGAAGGCGCGACTGGAGTGCAGAGCGGCGGTAGACGCGCAGGGCAGTTCGGTGCTGCGGGTGGCGGAGCAAGGGCGGGAGGAACTGGCGGGGGCGACCTGCAACAAGCGCTCAGCCGAATGCCCGCAGCCACACTCGCTGACCTGCAAAAAGGTGATGCGGTCATGATCGTGGCAACGGAAGGGTCGGCGGAAAATGACGCCACAGCGATCACGCTGCTCGCTGGCGTCGAGCCAATCCTTGAAGCATCGCCCAAGGGCGGCGCGTCCAGCATTCTCACGCCTTGGACCATGAGCGAAGCCCCGGCAGGGGACACGAACCAGTGAAGAACGGCACGATTCAAAGAATTCTGAATCAAAAACAGGAGCGGGAATGAGCTTGCGGGTTACTTATCTTTGGATCGTCTTTGGGGCGTTACTATTCGCTGCTGGAGTTCTGGCCGGCGAAGCTCCGGCTCAGGAGGCTACTGGAACGTTGCGCGGTCAGGTCACGGATCCTTCGGGTGCTGCAGTTGTGGACGCCACCGTACTCGTGACGACCCCGACCGGCGCGGCCACGACAGCCAGCACAAATAAAGAAGGCTTCTACGAAGTGAGAGGCCTGGCTCCTGGTAAGTACGGAGTGAAAGTGATTGCGCCCGGCTTTGCCGCCTTTGAAAAGGCGGAAGTCGAAATCTCCGCCGGGCAGACTGAGAAATTGAATGCCCAGTTGAGCATTGAGATTCAGCAGGAAAAAGTCGAGGTCACGGATTCGACCACGAAGGTGGACGTAAACCCCGCCAATAATGCGGGCGCGGTCGTCATGCAAGGCAAGGATCTCGATGCACTTTCCGATGACCCCGATGAAATGGAATCCGAACTCCAGGCTCTTGCCGGGCCATCGGCAGGACCCAACGGCGGACAAATCTACATTGACGGCTTTACGGCTGGGCAACTGCCCCCGAAGGCCTCCATCCGCGAAATTCGTATCAACCAAAATCCGTTTTCTGCGGAGTACGACAAACTCGGCTACGGCCGCATCGAAATCCTAACCAAGCCCGGCACCGACCAGCTTCACGGACGCATTTTCGTTGAAGGTAACACCGCCGCTCTCAATGCTCGAAATCCGTTTGAAAACCTGCCGCCGGGCACGCAGCCTCCCGGCTATTACACCACGCAATACAGCGGCAACGTCGGCGGACCATTGAGCAAGAAGGCTTCTTTTTTCTTCAACATCGAGCGCCGCAATATTACCGATCTCTCGGTCGTCAGCGCGCAGATCGTCGATCCAACGACTTTTCAGATCCAACCATTCAGCGACTCCGTGCCGAATCCGAGGACTCGGACCAATCTCAGTCCCCGCGTCGACTATCAAGTCACGCCTACCAACACTCTCAGCGTTCGATATCAATACTGGCGCAACGTGGAGGACAACAACGGCGTGGGCGCGTTCAATCTGGCTTCTCTCGGCACCAATTCGTTTGAAACTGAGCACACCTTGCAAGCCACCGACACCCAGACGATCGGCCCCTCGACAATCAACGAAACTCGCTTTCAATTTATCCGCGACACGAATACTGGATCGCCACTGAATATCCAACCCATGGTCAACGTTGCCGGCGCGTTTGCATCTGGCGGCAACACCGGCGGAATCAATAGCGACACTCAGAACCACTACGAAGTGCAAAACATCACATACTACAATCACGGCAAACACGCCTGGAAGATTGGTGGACGTCTGCGCGACACGGCGGATTCCACCGCGTCCAACGCCAGTTTCAACGGCTCTTATTCCTTCGGCTCCCGAGTTGACCCAACCGCCGCCGGTTGCAACGTTCCGAATCCCCCCAGCACGTGCCCCACGATCACGGGCATCCAGGCTTATCAAATCACGCTGCAAGCTCTGGCTTCCGGAAACACCCCGCAAAATATGGCCTTGGCAATCGCAAGCGGCGGCGGCGCCAGCTACTACTCTTTGAACTACAACTCCGCCGGTACGGCTGCCGCCAACGTCAATTGGCTGGATGGCGCGCTGTTTGTTCAGGACGATTACAAGCTTCGTCCCAACGTGTCCCTGAGCTTCGGTCTCCGCTACGAAACTCAAAACAATATAGGCGACCACGCCGACTTTGCGCCGCGCCTCGGGCTGGCCTGGGGTATCGATGGCAACGGAAAAAACAAATCTCCAAAAACGATCCTCCGCCTCGGTTACGGGATCTTTTACGACCGTTTCACGGAAAACCTGGTTCTCGATCAACAACTCCAGAACGGCATCATCCAGCAGCAATATCTGATTCAGAACCCGGCTTTCTTCGACTCTGCTCAGACCGTCACGCCGTCAAATCCGCTGTTTCCGGCGACGGCTGATTCCACGCAGACCATCTACAAGCCGAATCCCAATTTGCGCACGCCCTATATCATGCAAGCCGGTGTCACTCTCGAACGCCAGCTCTCCCGATTTGCTAATCTGTCCGTCACTTATTTGACTTCTCGTGGCGTCCACCAGTTCTATACAAATTTCATCAACGCCAATCCGATTCCGCCCGGCGGGACCATCGCTCCGGCTCCCAGCCAGATTCTTTATCAATATCAATCGGAAGGCGTCTTCAAGCAGAATCAGCTCATCGTGCATGGCAACATGCGCATCCCCACCAGGCACGGTTTTATTCAGGATCTCTCGCTCTTTGGTTTCTACACTTTGAATTACGCGAATAGTGACACTTCCGGTGCCGGCAGCGTCCCATCCAATCCTTTCGATGTTTCGGAGGACTATGGCCGCGCTTCCTTCGATACTCGCCAGCGTCTGTTTTTTGGTGGCACCATTGGTGGCCCGTACGGTTTTCGGCTGAGCCCCTTCCTAGTCGCCAGTTCCGGAATTCCGTTTAATATCACCACCGGCCAGGATGTCTATGGAAACGCCGCTTATAACACGCGCCCCGCTTCCGCCACATGCTCCAGCGCGCCGGATCCGAACATCGTGCAAACTTCCCTTGGATGCTTTCAGCTTGCGCCCGTGCCCGGACAGCCGTTTACACCAATACCGGTCTATGACGCCACCGGCCCGGGGCGTTTTTCGTTGAACCTGCGCCTCAGCAAGACTTTTGGGTTCGGTCAGAAAAAAGAAGTCGCCTCTGGAGGACCCATGGGGGGCGGAACATTTGGCCGCGGTCCGGGCGGCGGTGAACGCCATGGAGGACCGGGTGGCGGCGGCATGTTCGGCGGCGCATCCAATGCGCGCTACAACCTCACATTCAGCGTGGGCGTTAGAAACGCGTTCAACAACGTAAACTATGGCACACCGATTGGAAATTTGACGTCGCCGATTTTCGGCCAGTCGAATTCGCTCGCAGGCCGGCCGTTTTCTTCTCCGACCTCGAACCGTGAAATCGAGTTGCAGACGTTTTTCACTTTCTGACGCGTCATTGTTCTAAAATGCGTTGGCGGGTGCAACCGCAGCTTGAACGGTTGAAATGGCTAAGCGGCGCAAGAAGAAAATTCTGGATGCCGGCGTGGAGGCCAGGCGAGCCGCCCGCAATTCCGGCATCGTGCCAGCTGCCACGCGCGTCATCGCGGACAAACGAAAGCGTCCCTTCAAACACAAAAAGAAATGGCTGGAAAAAGAAGCCGAGTAGCTGGAAAATCTGCTGCTCGGCCATTTCTTTACTTCATTATTTCTTTGCTTCGCTACTTCGCGCAAGGTCCTGACCGGACCTAGTTTTTCGCGCCTCAACCAGGTTTGTGGGCCGGCACGGACTCGTCCGGCCGGAAGAGTACCGCCGCCGGCATTTTCTTGCGCTCGGCAAGTGCCGCGGCGATGGTTTCCAGACCTTTCTTGTCGAATCCGATGCAAACCACTTTTGCCTTGGAATCCGGCTCAATAAGAAAAATCGTAGGGACATTCGTGAGGCCATATGCGCTCGAAGCGACGTAGCCCTTTGCTTTCTCGTCAAGCAGCATGGGAAACGAGACACCGAACTCCTTGGCAAAATCTTTCGTCGCCTTGGCATCGTCCTGTGAAATCCCAATGATCGTTGCCCCATCGCCGCCATAGCGCTTGTAGATGCGCTCAAGAAAGGGAAATGTGAACTGGCAGACAGGGCAGGAGATTTTGAAGAAGGCGGCCACGACCGGCCCGCTTTCAAGCAGCTTTCCGAGCGAAACCTCTTTGCCGTCGAGCGCCTTCAGGGAAAACCGTGGCGCTGTGTTCCCTGGAACAATGTTTGTCATAGGCCCTTCCAGATGTATCCAGCGTTTTAGTAGCTGCAAGATTGCCATGCCTGCATCTTAGCGCAGCGCTGCCCGGGAAACAGTCGACCCTTTAGGCGCCTGCGCGAAATACACAATTTGAAAGCAGAATTGCCCGCAGCAAACTCCCTCAATGGATTTGCTTGGTCTTGCGCTGCATGTAGTCCATCAGCAAATACTGCCCGAGAGTATACGGCGTCGTAAAATAGGCCTTCCCGCGGCACATCGCGGTGATCTTCTGAACGAAGTTGACGAGGCTATAGTCGCTGGCCAACATGAACGTGTTGATCATGATCCCCGCGCGCTTGCACTTGTTCACTTCCTCAAGAGTCTGGCCTACGACAAAAGGATCGAGCCCGAATGCGTTCTTGTAAATCCGCCCGTCTTCGAGCGTCAGTGCCGATGGCTTTCCGTCTGTAATCATGATGATCTGGCGCATATCTTTTTTCTGCCGAAGCAAAATGCGCTGCGCCAGGCGCAGTCCTTCGCGCGTGTTCGTGTAATACGGGCCCACCTGCACGCGGGCAAGCTCGCCCAGCGGGACTTCCTCGGCGCTGTCGTGAAAAAGCACGAGGCTCAGCGTATCGCCGGGATACTGCGTGCGAATCAAATGCGAAAGCGCCATGGCCACGCGCTTCGCCGGCGTAAAACGGTCCTCGCCGTAGAGAATCATGCTGTGGCTGCAATCAAGAAGCACGACCGTGGCGCAAGAACTGTGATACTCGCACTGATGAACCATCAAATCAGAGTACGCCATATCGATCGGTACTTTTGCACCCTGGCGGCGTACCGCGTTAAAAAGCGTTTCGCTGATATCGAGATTCAGCGTATCGCCGAATTCATAAGGGCGCGAGACACCGCCGGACTCAACGCCCGTAGAGAGGTCGCGCGTATCGTGACGGCCAAAACTGCTGCGCCCGAGCGAACCGAGAAGATCCTGCAGCGTTTTGAAGCCCAGAAAATCGATCGTCTTGTCGGTGATCTCGAAACGCGCTTCGGGCTGCCGTTCGTGGGGCTGCCCCAGTTGACCTCGCGCGGAAGCCTGCGGAGGTGGCGTGACTTGTGGCGGTTGTTGCGGGTTGATGAAGCCTTCCTGCGCGAGCCTCTCCATCAGTCTCTCGATCAAATCTTTCACAGACTGATTGTTCTGCGCATCGGGATCTTGCAGCATTTTACGCAGCTCTTCGCTCATGGCGTCTTCGGGGAGCAGCTCGCCTTCCTGCAGCGCGCGAAGAATGGCCTCGCGCAGCGCTTCCATCGAACGTTCCGGATCCATCTGCGAAACGCCGTAAAACTGCGATTCGAAGCCGCTCTGCAGAAAAAAATCGCCCATCCGTTTGACAAGCTCTTCGAGGTCGACGGCGTCGGCGGGCTCGCCGGTGTATTTTCCGTAGCGAATGAATTTCATAAGTCGCGTTTCTCGCGTTTCCTCAAAACTGAAAACGATCGTTGCCTAGTTGAACTGCCGCCGCGGCGGACGCCCCGGATTTTCGCGCTCGCGCGGCTCCGGCTGGCGGGGTTTATCGGCATAAAAGCCGCGCTCCTCGCTCCGGCCAATTCGCCGATGCGCCCACAAGCCCTCGAGAATCATTTCCGCTGCGGACGCGGCGCTCGCCGCGTCCTTGCGATCCTGCACTCCCAAGCGGCCAATATGTTCCATCAACCCGTTGATCTTTGAAAGCTGCTGGAACCGTTCGGAACTCGTAGCCAGCTCTGGCAGCTTCAATTCGCCCCCCAGCTCAAACCATTGAATGACTGGCTGAAAATTCACATCCCCGAAATGCTTGCTGAAGACACGTCCCACTGCCGTGCGAATCAGCTCGCGTGCGATTGTGTCGGCGCCTTTAAGCTCGCCCTCGTATTCAAGCTCCAGCTTGCCGGTAATGGCCGGAAGAGCCGAGTAAA
>Ga0335083_10000374_pt1 | contig 69210 bp, 62 predicted proteins | sample Lox_Sample_42_FD_206716 | JGI IMG/M metagenome (GOLD analysis project Ga0335083, IMG submission 206716) | Soil microbial communities from Loxahatchee National Wildlife Refuge, Florida, United States - Lox_Sample_4.2 | ecosystem: Environmental > Terrestrial > Soil > Wetlands | place: USA...
GCCGCTGCGCGTGCGGCGCCCGCGCTCGTGGTTGCTCGCGCACGGCTGGCGGCGCGCCGGCACGATCGGCGTGCGGGATGTTCCGGGCGCGAGCTCGAGACTCGAGATGTGACGAATCGTCAGAGCTTCGCTAGTTCGGCGCGGCTCCGGGCGCCGCACAGCCCTCGACCGAGCCGTCGATCGGCATGCCCGGGCAGGGTCCGCTCGTCAACGTGGTCAGCGAGAACGACACGCCGCCGCCTTCCGAGTCCGACCTCGGCGTGATCGTCGCCGCCTTGATGCAATACGGCGACGTCGACGACAGCAGCAGCGAGCCGATCGCGTTGGTCGACTGGTCGTCGGCGACCAGATCGGCCCAGGTGAGGTCGACGACTCCCGAGTCGGAGAAGCCGATCGAGACCGCGCCGTGGGTTGGCCCGAACGCGTTGTTGAACGCGTAGCTGGTCGGCGTGCCGCTCTGGTGCACGTTCATGCCGCCGAGGTGGCCGTCGAGCTCGAGCGTGTTCGCCGCGCACGTCGGAGGGCCGTCGTTGCCGCACGCGACCAACAGCACGCACATCCACCGCATGAGGACGAGAGGTTACACCTGCGACCAAACGCCGCAAACCGGCGCGTGCGACCTCCAGCATCGTAGCGGCATGTCGACCGCCGAAAAGTGGCTGCTCCGCGCGGTCGCGCTGTCGCTGTTCGCGCTGTGGGCCGTGATCGCGATCGGCCACATCCCGCGCGGCGGCTAGCCGACTACTCGCACGTCGCGAGCATCACGCACGACGCGCCGTTCTCCCAGCCCCAGCCGTCGCCGTTGCGATCGGCGGACGCACACAGCTTGCACGGCGGATACTGCGGCACGAGGCACCACGAGCCGAGGCGGCACGAGGCGTCGTTCTCCCAGCCCCAGCCGTCGCCGTTCCGGTCGGCCGACGCGCAGCTCGTGCACACCGGATACGCACCCGCGGGCACGCGATCGAGCGGTGGCACCGACGATCGCAACAGCGGCGCGCCACTCGCGACGAAGCTCGCGAAGTCGGCGTCGCCGGCGTTGGTCGGATACGGCACCCAGAACTGCTCGGCGCCGCTGGTGCGGTTCTCCCACGCCGTCGCGTACGCGACCGCGACGCCGTTCGCGCGCAACAGCGGCAGGAGTTGCTGCGAGAACCACGTGCTCTGGCTCGGAGCGGTCTCTTCCGCGAGCTGCGTGTTGCCGACCTCGGTCGCGGCCGCGACCTTGCCGCGCGTGCGTGCGAGCTGCGTGATGTTCTGCAGCATGCCGGTGAACGCGGTCGTCTGCTCGGCGAAGCTCGGCGAGCTCTGGTAGTAGAAGTCGCCACCGAGGATGTCGACGTACTCGTCGCCGGGGTAGCCGACGAGGTAGCCGTCGGTGGTCGCGATCGACGAGTTCGCCGCGGGCGAGTATGCGATGATCAAGTTCTGCAGGCCGCGCTCGACGCGCAGGTAGGTCACGATCGTCTGGTAGACGCGCTGGTACGCGGCGGCGCCGGTGAACTTCGGGTTCGCGACGTAGCTCGCGCAGCTCCAGTACGGCTCGCCCCACCAGAACCAGTTCCCGTTCTGCTCGTGCAGCGGGCGAAAGATGATCGGAATCTGATCGAGCCCGAACGAGACCAGCGCGTCGGCGAACACCTTGTAATTCGCGTCGATCAGCCACGACCGCGCGTACGAGTCGTCGTTCGCGATCTCGCACAGACACGCCTCGTTGCCCGGCGCGTCGAACGAATCGACCGCGCAGCCGTGCATGTGCCACTCCATCGCGACGATGCCGCCATGGTCGTGCACGACCTTCGCGGCGTCGGCGTGGGTCTGCGGCGTCGGCGTCCACGTCGAGGGTTTCATCGCGAGGTCCCACGCGTCGAATCCCATGACCGCGGGATGGTCGCCGACCAGCGAGTGCACGTCGGAGCGATCGAGCGCGCCGTCGCCGAGCCACTGCGTGCCATCGGAATTGACGCCGGTGAGGTTGTACCGCTCGTGGCCGAAGAAGAACGCGGCCGACGGCGAGTCCATCTGCAGGAGCAGGGTCGCGAGCAGGTCGGCGCGAGCGACCGCGACGTCGACGGAGCCGCTGCCGCTGCCGGTGCCGCTGCCGGCGCCGCTGCCGCTGCCGGCGCCGCTGCCGGTGCCGCTGCCGGCGCCGCTGCTGCTGCCGGCGCCGCTGCCGGTGCCGCCGCCGCTCGCCGCGCACGCGCCGAGCAGCGCCAACCCGACCACGAGCCGCCAGCCGCTGACCATGGCGCGCGCGTCTTGCAGCGCACGTGCCGGCATAACCGGTCGAACCGCCGTCGCCGCGACGAGGGTGCCCGGTCACCGGCAACTCGCGTTGCCACGCGCGAGCCGCGATGGTCGCAGCCGGCGATGGACGGAGTCGTACTAGGATGCGCGGCATGGGTGCTCTCCTGTTGGCGTTCGTCTTCGTGGTCGTCGCGTGCACTTGGATCGGGATCATGCTCGTGAAGCGCGGGCTCCAGCGATCCAAGGACCCCGCGATCCCGCAGGCGCGCGTGGCGAATCCCGAGGGCGCGGATGCCGCGTACGCGAAGGCAGCGCAGCTCGGGGCGCGCGTACCGCGCAAGATCGGCAAGGGCGTGCTCGTGGTCGGCGGCCTCGCCCTGATCGCGGCGCCCTGGGTTGCGGTGTGCGCCGCGCTCGCCGGCCTCAGCGACCTCGGCGGCAGCAAGGGCCGGGTGCTGCGCATTCGCGGTCGCGCTCGGCTTCCCGAGCTCGCGACCGGTGACGGCTGGGGTGCCAGCGACATCGTCCTCGAGTCGAAGCTCTCGGCCAGCGAACGCGCGGTGCTCGGCGAGCTGTGGCTGTTGACCGCGCGCATGGAGCACGCGTCGGTCGCGGCGTTCTCGCAGCTGAGCATTCACCTGTCGGCACTCGGTGCCCCCGCGCGCCTGCTCGAGGCCACGCATCGCGCCGCGCTCGAAGAGATCCGTCACGCCGAGCGTTGCTTCGCGATCGCGCGCGCGATCACCGGCGTCGCGCACACGGCCGGCCCGATTCCCGCGCTGGGGACGAGCCGTTCTCCGATCGATCACGTGCGGCTCGCGGTCGGCTCCCTCGTCGACGGCTGCGTCGCCGAGGGCATCGCCGCCGACGTCGCTCGCCGAGGTGCCGCGCTCGCCGGCGAGCCCGCGATCCGCGACACCCTCGAGCTGATCGCGCGCGAGGAGGCCGGCCACGCCGAGCTCGCGTGGGACGTGCTCGCGTGGTGCCTCGAGGTCGGCGGCGAGCAGGTCGGTCGTGCCGTCGCCGCGCGCGCCGAGCGGCTCGAGGCCGAGCTCGCGCCGCGCATGCCGGCGATCGAGGGCATCGATGACCTCACGCTCGCGCGGTTCGGCTGCAGCGATCAGGACGCGCTCGGTCAGCTCGCGGCGTCGCGGATCGGCCACGTGCGAGCTCGCGCATGCGAGCTCGTGCGCCGCGAGACGCGCGCGGCCGCGTGATCGGGCTAGCTAGCGGCTCGCCTTGAGCTTCTTGATCTCGGCGACCAGCTCGGGGATCGCCTTCTCCCATTCCATGACGACGCCGTAGTCGGCGACCTGGAAGATCGGCTCGTCCTTGTTCTTGTTGATCGCGACGATCGTCTTGGAGCCCTTCATGCCGGCGAGGTGCTGGATCGCGCCGGAGATCGCGACCGCGAAGTACAGGTTCGGCGCGACGATCTTGCCGGTCTGGCCGACCTGCCAGTCGGCGGGGACCATGCCGGCGTCGGTCGCGGCGCGCGACGCGCCCATCGCGGCGCCGAGCAAGTCGGCGAGCTGCTCGAGCACCTTGAAGTTCTCGCCGTTCTTCATGCCGCGGCCGCCCGACACGACGATCTTCGCGTCGGTGAGCTCGGGACGGTCGCTCTTCTGCGCGTCGATGTGATCGAACACCGCGCCGAGCGCGTCGATCTCGCCGGCCGGCGCGGTCGTCACGCTGCCGGCGCCCGCGAGCTCGGCCGCGGGCTCGAACTCGGACTGGCGCACGGTCACGCAGATGATCGGCGTCGTCACCTCGACGGTCGAGTACGCGTTGCCGGCGAGGATCGGGCGCACGAACTTGGTCGCGCCGTCGAGCTTCGCGATGTCGGACGCCATGCCGGCATCGAGCAGCGCCGCCACGCGCGGCACCAGGTCCTTGCCGAGCGCGGTCGCGGTCGCGCTGACCACGGTCGCGCCGTGCTCCTTCGCGAGCCGCGCGACGATCGGCGCGAACGTCTCGGCGAGGTAGTGATCGAGCTTGCCGTCGTCGACGACGACCACCTTCGGCGCGTACTTCGCAGCGGCGCCGCCGGCCGCGCCGGCGCCCGCACCGAGCAGGACTGCGATCACTTCGCCGCCATGCGCGGCCGCCGCGGCACGCGCGAACGCGAGGTTCGCGAGCGCGCTCGTGCGCACGGTCGAGCCAGAAAACTCACAAAGCGCGAGGACGTTACCCATCACAGCACCTTCGCTTCTTCTGCCAGCTTCTTCACCAGCGTCGGGATGTCGGCGACGAGCTGGCCGGCCGGGCGCGCGGGCGGCAGCGTCACGCCGACCTCGCGGATCGACGGCGGCGTCTTGCCATCGACGCCGTAGTCGCCGAGCTTGCCGGCGGCCATCGGCTTCTTCTTCGCCGCCATGATGCCCTTGAGCGACGGCAGGCGCGCGCCTTCACCCGAGTACGCGAACGAGGCCGGCGTCGTGCCGTTCTGGATCGCGTGCGCGCCGACGATGCGGAGGTCGACCGTGATCACCGCAGGCGTCGGCACGCGCTTGTACTCGACGCCACCGTCGACCTCGCGGCCGACGACGAATCCGGCCTTGTCGGTGTGCCCTCCCGCCGATGGCGTACCGCATTGAATGGACGCCGCGAACGTCGCCTGCGGCCAGCCCAGCTTGCCGGCGAGCATCTGGCCGACCTGGTTCGCGTCGCCGTCGACCGCCTGCTTGCCCATCACGACCAGGTCGGGTTTCTCGGCCGCGACGATGCTCTGCAGCACCTTCACGACGATCAGCGAATCGATGTCCTCGTCGCGTGCGACCACGTGGATCGCGCGATCCGCGCCCATCGCGAGGCACGTGCGGATCTCCTTCGCGGCGTCCTCGGGGCCGATCGACACCACGACGATCTCGCCGCCGATGCGCGCGCCGGTCTCGCCGTTCTCGAGCAGGCGCAGCGCGGTCTCGACCGCGTACTCGTCGAACGTGTTGACGATCCACGGCGCGCCGGTGAGGTCGATGTGACCGTCCTTGATCTTCACCTTCTGCGTGGGATCGGGGACGCGTTTGATCGGAACGAGGATCTTCATGTCGTCTCCTTCTGTGCTGGCGAAAGGCCGCTCTCGACGAGCTGGATGATCCAATCGGCGGCGCGCACGATATCGAATTTTTTCGGACGCGTACCACCTCCGAGCGGCGCTTTCGCGAGGACCCACGCGAGCGCGAGCTCGTCGAGCATGCCGAAGATCATGCGCGCGCCGACGTGCGCCGGCACCGCGCCGTCGAGCTCGGCAGCAGCCACGATCCCGCCGAGCACGCGCAGAAAATCCGCGAACTCGGGATTCGCGTACTCCTTCATGAACTTGCTCGATTGCCGGAGCTCGACCGTGAGCACCTCGGCCGCGGCGGGCTCGTCGTGGACGAGCTGCAGGTAGGTCCGGATGAACGCGCGCAGCTGCTCGCGCGGCGGCTTGCCGGCGATCGCGGCGCGCAACTTCGCGTTGACCTCCTGCATCCGGCGCTCGAACACCGAGATCAGGAGATCGTCCTTGTTCTTGAAATAGAGATAGATCGTCCCGTCGGCGACGCCCGCCTCCTTCGCCACATCCGAAACCTTCGCGGCGAAGAAGCCGTGGCGCGCGAAGATCCGTTCGGCGGCGCTCAAGATGCGCTCGCGCTTGTCGGGCGCCTTCGCCGCCCGCTCCGCCGCTGAATGAACCGTCATTCAGTCTAGGGGATACCTTCCGTGACGCGGATCGTCAAGCCGGCCCGTGCTACAACCTGCGGCGTGTCGAAGGTGAATCTGGCTTTGGCTCTGACGTTGCTCTGCATGCCACTTCTCATGGGTGGCGCGTGCGGAAAGAAGTCGGCAAACGCGAGCGGCGATCCGGGAGCGGCCGAGGCGCTCGAGCGCGCCGGATCCGGCAGCGCACCCGACCCGGTCGCGGTGGATCCCAACGCGCCGATCGACAAGACGCCGCTGCAGGGCGTCGACCTCGGCCAGCTGCCGGCCGACAAGCAGGAGCTGTTCTACAAGCTGCTCGGCTCGCTGTCGTCGCCGTGCGGCAAGGCGCATAGCCTGCGCACCTCGTTCACGACCGATCAGTCCTGCAAGCGCGCGCCGTTCGCGGTGCGCTACGTGCTCGCGCTCGTCGGCGACGAGGCGAACGAGACCCAGATCCGCGACGAGTTCGAGAAGAAGTACGTCAAGCAGGGCACGCCCGTGAAGTTCGATCTCACGCACGAGCCGCACATCGGCTCCGACGACGCGCCGATCCGCCTCGTCGAGTTCTTCGACTACGGCTGCCCGCATTGCGAGGAGTTCCTGCCGTTCATGGAGCGCGTGATCGCCGACGAGGGCTCGAAGATCAACGTCTACTTCCTGCACTACAACCTCGGTCACTTTCCGAACTCGCAGGAGGCCGCGCAGGCCGCGCTCGCCGCGTTCGCGCAGGGCAAGTTCCACGAGATGCACCAGCTGCTGTTCGAGCACCGCACCGAGCACTCGCTCGACCAGCTCGAGGGCTACGCCAAGCAGCTCGGCCTCGACATGACGAAGTTCCACACCGACTACCTCGGCGCGCTCGATCACGTGCTGCAGCAGAAGGCGCAGGGCGAGGCTGCGGGTGTCGACTCGACGCCGACCTTGTTCTTCAACGACCGCAAGTACGAAGGCCCGATGCATCCCAAGTACATCGAGATGTGGATCGAGGAAGAGCTGGCGGTGAATCGATGAAGGGGCTCGCTCGTCTCACGGCCATGCGCGCTGCGATCCTCGCGGGTCTGTTGTCGGCCGGGCTGTTCGCCGGTTTCGCCCACGCCGACGAGCTCAAGGTGGGCGATCGCCTCACCGAGCTCGACACCGCCGTCGACTACAAGGGCAAGTCGTTCAAGCTGAGGGCGTTCAAGGGCAAGTGGCTGATGCTCACGTTCGGCGCGTCGTGGTGCAAGCCGTGCGCGAAGGAGCTGCCGGCGTGGGACAGGCTCGCACCGGAGTGGAAGGCCAAGGTCGAGTTCGTCGCGGTCGACCTCGACTCGAAGTCGGACGACGGCCGGCGCTTCCACGACAAGGACGTCAAGATCAAGAACATGACGCGCGCGTATCTGTCGCCGGATTCGGCGGTCGCCGCGAAGTACGGCAGCGACCACATGCCGACGACCGTGCTCGCCGATCCGCAGGGCGTGATCCGCTACATCCGCGGCGGCTTCGAGAAGGGCGATGTCGACGGTGAGGTCGAGAAGATGAAGGCGCAGCTGGGCAAGCTGGTCAAGTAGGGTCGGCGAGCGCCTGATCGACCAGCTTGCGGAACGCCTCGATCGGCTGCGCCCCCGGAAGCTCGCGCCCGTTGATCAAGAACGCGGGCGTGCCCTGCACGCCGACGTCCTTGCCGGAGGAGATGTCCTCGTCGACCTGCTTCGCGAAGGCGTGGGTGTCGAGCGCGTGGGTGAACGCGTCGACGTCGAGGCCGATCTGATGGGCGTAGTCGATCAGCGCGTCGCGGTCGAGTGCGTCCTGGTGCGCGAAGATGATGTCGTGCATCTCCCAGAACTTGCCCTGCGCGTACGCCGCGTAGCACGCCTCGGCCGACAGCCGCGCCGCCGGATGCACGACGAACTGCTTGACGACGATGCGCAGCTTGTTCGGGTACTCGTCGAGCAACTGGTCGAGCGTGGCGAGCGCCGTGCCGCAGTACTTGCACTGGTTGTCCTGGAACACGACGATCGTGACCGGTGCGTCGGGCGCGCCGCGCGACGGGCCGCGATCGAGGCCGAGCGCGATCAGCTCGGCGCGCGTGTAGGGCCGCGAGGTCTTGGAGTCGTGATCGAACGCGCTGGGCAGCTGCTCGCGAGTCGGCAGCGCCGGCGCGGCGGGCGCGGAGTGATGCGCCGGCACGGCGGTCGCGACCGGAACGGCTGCCGGAGCCGGAGCCGGAGCGGCGGCCGGAGCGGGAACGGCAACGGCAACCGGAGCGGGATCCGGACTGGACGTGGCGTGCACGACGTACGCGGTCGTGGCGCCGGCTGCGAGGAACGAAGAGGCGAGAGCGAGCTTCAGCATGGTCGATCCTTTCGGTGGAGAGGCATCGACACGGGAGATGGCACCGAACGTAGCGATCGCGGCGAGCACACCGGCGACCACGTCGCGGCGCGGGCGAGTGCCCGACAGCGAGCGCTCGACCAGCTTCGTGACGCCATCAGCGAGGTAGCGGCGGCCGCGCGTCAGGCGCTGCATCGCGTTGGCCTCGGTCAGCCCGAGCGTCTCGGCGACGTCTCGGATCGATCGGCCTTCGCGGTAGTACAGCACCAGCACCTCGCGGTAGCGCTCGGGCACGCGCGCGAGCGCGTCGGCCACGACCGCTTCGGCTTCGGCCGCGGCGGTGTGATCGAACGGGCTCGCCGCGTCGCTCGCGTCGTCGGCAGCATCGCCGACCGGCTCCTCGCGGCGCGTGCGCCGGCGAGCCTTGCGACCGAGGTTGCGGGCGATCCCGCATAACCACGGCCGCACGACCGCCGCGTCGCGCAGCTGACCGAGCTGCCGCCACGCGGCGATGAACGTCTCTTGCGCGACGTCCTCGCCGAGCGCGCGGTCGCGCGTCGAGCTGTACGACACGGCCCACACCACGTCCTGGTAGCGCGCGACGAGCCGGCCGAACGCGGCGTGCTCGCCGCGGCGACTTGCCTCGACGAGCTCGCGATCGGTCACCGCCATCGTTCCCATGTCATCGCTACGTGCCTGCCGGGTGCTCGAACATGACAACAAAAGTGCAGTGCCGCGAAATTCCTCACTCGAAGGTCCTCGCTTCGCTCGGCCTTCGGTACGAGCGACCCCAGCCCCCCCGCTTCGCTTCCTACCACTTCGCGGCGGTCACGGTGACCGTCGTGCCGCGCGCGAGCCCGAGCGCGACCGATTGGCCGGCCGCGAGCGTGCCCGAGGACACGATGGTCTCGGCGACCGGCCCGGTCAGATCGGTCACCGCGTGGCCGTCGATCGCCACGATCTTGTCGCCGACGACGATGCCGGCCGCGGCGGCCGGGCCGCCCGCCGACACCGTCGTGACCGCGAGGTCGGTCGGCTCGACATCGGTCGCCATGCCGAGCGTGCCGGCGTCGCCGTTGCGCGGCGGCACGACGGAGATCGTGCCGAGATCGAGGTGCTGCCCGGCGGTCACCGTGTACGGCTTGGTCGCGAGCGACTTGCCCATGCTCGTCATCGCCATCAGCTCGACGTGGCCGGTGCCGGTCGCCACGCGCTGGATCTCGAAGTGTCCGCTGGGGTCGGTCATCGGGCCGTTGCCGAACATGAGCGACACGTACTGCTGCTGGGAGCCGCCGTGGTCGGCGTCGGCGATCGCCGCGACGCCCGGCACCGGCGAGCCGTCGAGCACGCTCACGACCGTACCGACGATCGTCGCGAACGGCTGGAGCGCGAGATCGAGCGTCGCCGGGCCGGCCGGTACGTCGACCGCGCCGGCCGCGTTGCCGCCGTCGGTCGTGGCATCGCACGTGTAGTGGCCGGGTGCGAGGTGCTCGATCGAGTACGAGCCGTCGGCGGCATCGACGTGGCGATCGATGCGGCCCATCGGACCGCCGCACGACACGTCGAACGACGGCACGGCCGCACCCGATTGCGTGACGTGGCCGGAGATCGTGCCGAGCGGTGCGAGCGTGAGCGTGACGCTGTCGCCGGTCTTCACGTCCTTGCGCTCGGCGTGCGACGCGCCGCGCGGGCCTTCGACGACGAGCGTGTACGTCTGCTTGCGCAGGTGATCGATCGTGAACTTGCCGTCGGGCCCGGTCAGCACCGGCGTGGTCGACGACAGGTACGCGACCTCCTCGAACTTCGACTGGATGTCGCCGCCCGGCTGCAGGTGTGCGGTCACCCACGCGTCGGGCGCGGGCGCGCCATCGCCGGTGTTGACCTGGCCGCGGATCACCCCGTCCTTCGCCTCGACCGTGACGACGACGCCGGTGTGCTCGGCGCCGGCGGCGACCTCGATCGGCTCGCGCTCGTGCTCGGCCTTGGCGTTGTCGAGCGCGACGCCGACGAAGTCGTCGAGCCCCTCCGACTCCACGCGATACTTCCCGGGCTCGAGCCCGACGATCTTGAACGCGCCGTCGGGGCCGCTCGTCGCGGCGCCATGCCCGAACGCCTGCGACATCGCGACGCTCACCGCCATGTCCTTGTCGCTCGGCCGCGCCGCCACGCGGGTGCCTTCGACCGGCTTGCCGTTCGTGTCGACGACCTTGCCGGAGATCGACGCGCGCGTCTCGAGCGCGACGACGAGCCCCGACTGGTTCGCATCGGTGACCGCGATCTCGAGCTTGCCGGCCGGGCCTTCACGCGTGCGTGCGGTCAGCACGAACTTGCCGGACGGCACGTGCTCGAGCACGAAGTTGCCGGTCGCGTCGCTGTCCGCCTGCACGAACGCCGCCTTGATCATCTCGAACATGTTCGCGAGCCCGATCTCGCCCGCCGGCGCGATCGAGATCGACGCGACCTGCCCGGGATCGACGCGCCCCGATAGCGTCGCGCCCGGCGCCATCTCGACCACGACGCCGGTGACGTCCTTGTCGGCGACCTCGACGTTCTTGCCGATCTCCGGCATCTTGCCTTCGCCCATCGCGGCGAGCAGGTAGTTGCCGGGCCGCACGCCGACGATCTCGAACGCGCCGTCGGGGCCGCTCGGCTCGGGCGCCTGGGCCTGATGGCTCTCGGCGCCGATCGACCACGCGCCGATCTCGATGCCGGGCACGCCCTGCTGCGTGCCCTTGACGACGACGCGGCCGGTGATCGAGCGCGCGCGGTCGACGACGACGCGCACGCCGTCGACCTGCTCGCCGATGCCGAGCTCGACCGTCGTCGGCGTCGTCGACGCGTAGCCGCGCGCGCTCGCGTCGATCGTGTTCGCGCCCGACGGCAGCCCGTGCAGCTCGAACCTGCCGTCGGCGTCGGTCGTCGCATCGCGGCCATCGCCGCCGCTGTGCAGTCGACGCGTGTGCGCGACGACCATCGCGCCCGCGACCGGCTTGCCGGTGTCGCGCGCGACGACCTGGCCGCGGATGCGGCCGCCGGGCACGAGCGCGAAGTCGATGACGAGCGGTTTGCCGGCGAGCTCGATCGAGCGCGACGACTGCGTGTAGTCGTCGTGGCCGGCCGCGAGCTGGTACGAGCCGTCGGGCAGCGACAGCTCGTAGTGGCCGCGCGCGTCGCTGAGCGCGAGCGCCGGCGCGGCGTGACTCGTGAACGCGCGCAGGCTCTGCTCGGTCGCGGCGACGCGCGCGCCGGCGATCGTGCCGCCGCCGACGTCGCTGATCGTGCCCGACACGAGCGTGCCGCCGGCGGCGAGCGCGAGATCGACGCCGGTCTTGTGCTCGCCCGAACCGACCGCGAGCTTGGCGTGCGCGCCGGGCAAGAACCCGGATGCGGTCGCGCTCACCGCGTAATCGCCGGGCGGCACGCTCGCGAGCGTCCACGCGCCCGTCGCGTCGGTCGTCGCGACCAGCGGCGGCTCGCTCGAGTGGCCGAAGCTCATGGCGAGCTCGACGTGTGCGACCGCGACGAACGCGCCCGCGATGGCGGTGCCGTCGGACTTGCGCGTGACGCGGCCCGCGAGCGACGCCGGCACGACCGGCCCGTGCTTCGCCACCACCGCCGCCGAGCCGGCGTGCTCGGCGCCCGACCCTCCGCCGGTCGCCGCGGTATCGCGGTGGCGCATGCGCCAGCCGAGCACGAGCGCGACGGCCGCGAGCACGATCCCGACCAGAGCCATTCGCCTGCTGCGCGACCGAGACATGGGCGCATCCTACTCGCGATGCCAGCGCTCGGCGTGCGGTGGCGGCGGCGGCAAGAGCTTGCACGGCGCGAACGAGGCCGGCGCGGCGGGGTCACCGAGCTGTAACTCGAGCGCGTCGTCGCCGCAGGTCGCGGTGACCGGCGCGCGCGCGTCGCAGCTGTCGGCGCGATGGTCGTAGCGGCGCACGACAAGCCCGGCGAGCCGATCGCCTTCGCGGTGAAGCTGGAGTGATCGCGGTGCGCCACGCACGTCGCTGCCGATCGAGTCGGCGAAGATCGGATAGCCCTCGATCACGCCATCGTGGTCGAGCAGCATCCAGCGCTCGCCGGCGTCGTCGCGCCACGTTCCTTCGAGATCGTCGGCGCACGCGGTGACGTGCGAGCGCGCGCACCCGAGCACGAGCACGAGCACGAGCGCGAGCTTCACAGGCCCGCTTGGGCCTTCAGCGCTTCGGCCTGGTCGTACGCGCGCAGCGCGTCGACGATGTCGTCGATGTTGCCGTCGATGATCGCGGGCAGGTTGTGCTTCGTGAGCCCGATGCGGTGATCGGTCACGCGATCCTGCGGAAAGTTGTAGGTGCGGATCTTGTCGCTGCGATCGCCGGTGCCGACCTGTGACTTGCGCATCGCGGCCTCGGCCTGCATCTGCTTCTCGCGCTCGGCCTCGAGCAGGCGCGAGCGCAGGATCTTCATCGCCTTGCTCTTGTTCTTGATCTGGCTGCGCTCGTCCTGGCACGCGACGACGATGCCGCTCGGAATGTGCGTGATGCGCACCGCCGAGTCGGTCGTGTTGACGTGCTGCCCGCCGGCGCCGCTCGAGCGATAGACGTCGATGCGCAGGTCCTTGTCGTCGACCTTGACGTCGACCTCCTCGGCCTCGGGCAAGACCGCGACGGTCGCGGCACTGGTGTGGATCCGCCCCTGCGCCTCGGTCTCGGGCACGCGCTGCACGCGGTGCACGCCCGACTCGAACTTGAGCTTCGAGAACACATCCTTGCCCTCGATCAGGCAGATCACTTCCTTCATGCCGCCGGAGGTGCCCTCGGAGGTCGACATCACCTCGACCTTCCAGCCCTGGCGCTCGGCGAACCGCGAGTACATGCGATACAGGTCGCCCGCGAACAGCGCGGCCTCGTCGCCGCCGGTGCCGGCGCGGATCTCGAGGATCGCGTTCTTGCCGTCGTTCGGATCTTTCGGGAGCAGGAGGATCTTGAGCTGCTGCTCGGCTACGGCGCGCTGCTCGTCGAGCTGGCGCATCTCGTCGCGCGCGAGCTCGCGCAGCTCGCCGTCGGCTTCGGCATCGGCCAGCTGCTTGGCCTGCGCGAGATCGGCGACGAGCTTCTGATACGCCTTCCACGCCGCGACCAGCGGATCGAGCTCGGCGTGCTCGCGCGACAGCTTCATGAACTCGCCGCGCTTGTTGATGACCTCGGCCGTGCCGAGCAGCGCCGCGACTTCTTCGTGGCGACGCTCGAGCGTCGCCATCTTGTCCCGGAAGTTCTGAGTCTCGAACATTAGCGGCCGAGCGCTGTTGCGGGCCGCGTTCTCGCTCCGCCTCGCGCTCGCGGCCTCACGACGCGTTCACATCGATTACGACTTGGCGGTCTTGTTGTACTTCTTGTTGAAGCGATCGATGCGGCCCGCGGTATCGAGGAGCTTCTGCTTGCCCGTGAAGAACGGGTGGCAGTTCGAGCAGATATCGATGCCGAAGTCGCCGCGCGTCGAGAACGTTTCGTGAACCATGCCGCACGCACACGTGATGCGCGCCGGACGGTAGTGCGGATGACCTGCGGTGTCCTTCATGGCAGCGCGTAGATATAGGGATGTTCGGGCCGGATCGCAAGGGGATAGGACCGAACGGGTAGGGTCTGGAATTTCGGGGATTTCCGGTACCAACGGGCCGCAAGGCGCGCCGGCGACGCCGACTAGCGCTTGAGCCGGCTGCCCGCCTTGTCGGGATAGAGCGGCAGGAGCTCGTGGCCGACGCGCAGGTCGCCGACGTTCTTGTACTTCGCGGCGAGATCGAGGCTCACGTACACCTTGTTCTGATCGAACAGGCCGAAGCTCGTCGACACGATGATCTGCTCGTCGCCGACCTTCTCGAAGCCCTCGGGGATCACGTCGTGGCCGTAGATCGACATCGTGCTCCCGCACGCCTTCAAGAACCGCCGCGCCTCCTGCTGCGTCGCCGACCGCGCCCACAGCACCTTGCCGACGATCGGCGTGTCGAGCACGTCGAGCGGGCTCGCGAAGCCGGCTCCGGACAGATCCGCAGCTTCGAGATCGGCGAGCGACTCGATCACGGCGGCCGGCGCGGCGTGCGTGAACATCGCGCCGCACTTGCTCCACGCCGCGAGCGCGAACGTATGGATGATGCCGCGCATACGGGCGGTCCCGGCCGGGCCGAGGATGTGCTCGAGCAGCGCGACCTCGTCGGCTGCGAACTTCGCGGTGTGCGGTCCACCGATGTGACCGTGCTCGTGATTGCCGAGCAGCGCGAACACGTGCCCGGTGTACTGCGCGGCGAGCCCGGCGTACGCGATCATCAACTCTCCGCTGGCGTCGCGGTAGTACTCGCCGAGAAAGTCCGGCCAGTCCTCGGGCTCGATGTAAGGGCCGTGGATGAGATCGCCGGTGAACAGCAGGTACGCGTCGCCGTGATGCGCGATCAACGCTTGCTCGAAGATCGCGACCATGCGCTTGAAGTCGCGCATGCAGCCCTGCAGATCCGTGCACACGAGCAGCCGACCTTTGTCGGGGAGCCTGAGCACGCGGGCCATCGCCGTCCAAGCTATCAGCTGCGCTAGACTTTCACCATGGCCCGGCGGATTCGCGCGCACGTCACCGGCCACGTCCAGGGCGTGTCGTACCGCGCGTCCGCCGCCGCGCACGCGCGCCGGCTCGGGCTGGTCGGCTGGGTGCGCAACCTTCCCGACGGCTCGGTCGAGCTCGAAGCCGAAGGTGACGACGCACCGCTCGCCGAGCTGGTCGCGTGGTGCGAGCACGGCCCACCTGCAGCACGCGTCACGCGCGTGCGCATCGAAGAGCTCGAGCCGACCGGAGCCGAGCGCGCGTTCATCACGCGCTAGGACGGCGGATACTTCACGACGCGCCAGCGCCACGAGCACGCGAGCCACAAGACGGCGATCAGCGCGGTGCACGCCACGCTGCCTTCTGGCGTAGCCATCGGGCCTCGGCGAAGGTGACGGCGCGCGTTGCTACGACTCGAGGCCGAGCAGGTCTTGCGCTTCGGGATCGGGCGGACGGCACACGACGCGATCGACCGACGCCATCTTCGCGTGGATCACGTCGCACACCGGCGTGAACGATGCCTTCTGGAACGCGCGCAGCGACGCTTCGTTGTCGGCCGCGATCAGCGCCCAGCTGCGATACGCGTCGGTCGCGCGCAGCTCCTTCGCGATGTGCTCGAGCATGACCGGCGCGACGCCGCGGCCGCGCGCGGCGGGCGCGACGAACACGCTGTGGATGTACGCGTCGTACTTCGACAGCTTCAACGTGCGGCCGAGCTCGGGCGCTTCGACCGGGCCGCGCGCGTACCACGCGACGCCGGCGGCGCGCGGGCCGAGCTTGGCGAGCACGGCGCGGTCGCCGCGCTTCCAGAACTTGCGGCGCGTCAGCTCGTCGAGCGCGAGCTGCTCGACCAGCTCGATCCGCCGCGATTCGGACAGCCGGTCGTAGTCGGCCTCGCTGAACACCGCGAGCTCTAGCCCGCTGACCGGGACAATGCCGCGGGTCCACAGCTGGCCGCGGTACAGGCAGTAGCGATCGTATTGCGCGACGCTCGCCGCGGCGTGGCGGATCTTCGTCCACGCCGCGCGCGCCTGCGCGGCCGCGACCGACGGCGTCTCGCGCGCGCGGCGTGCGCGGCGCGCGACGTGCGTGTACGTGCGGCCGACCGACGCGGTCGTCGACTGGCCCCACACGCGCACGGCGAGCGCCTGCTGCTTGCTGCTCGGCAACGTCGGCAGCGCGTAGTCGACCGCGCCGGTCACGACGTCGAGCGCGACGCAGCCGCGCGCGCGGGCGGCGAGCGCCTCGGCGTGCAAGAGGCGCGGCGCGGCGCGCTTGTGCGCCTGCGGATCGACCGCCATCGCGAGCACGACCGCGCGCTCGCCGTCGTCGACGACGAGCGCGGCCGCGCACGTCTCGCCGGCCTCGTCGTCGAGACGCGCGAGCCGGACGTGGCCGAGCTTGCCCTGCGCGAGCGCGATGTCTTCGAGCAGCGCGCTCGCTTCGTGATCCGCGATCGGCGACGGTTCGTCGCGCTCGGCCCATTCGAGCCGCGACAGCCGGCGCAGCGCCGACAGTCCCTTGCGCAGCTGCGCGAGATCTTCGCCGTGCGTCGTGACGACGCCGGTGGCATCGGTCGCCTCGACCGGCGCGAGCGCGATGCGCGTCGCGCCGCCCGCCGACGGCGAGCTCTCGACCACGAACCCGGCCGGCGCCATGCGCTGCACGAGGTTCGCGCGCACGCGCGACGGATCGGCGAGCGGCTCGAGATCGACCACGTCCCACACCGGCGCTTCTTCGATCAGCGTCTTCGCGAGCGCGGTGCCGGCGCGATCTTCCCAGCCCGCACGCGACAGGATGTCGAGCGAAGGCGGGCGCGGGCCGGCATCGCCCATCATGCGCAGCTCGCGGGTGTCGAGCAGCGCGACCTTGATCGTGCGCAGGTACAGCGGCGCGAGGCAGACCAGATCGCCGGGCTTGGTGCCGGCGCTATCCGGTTCGTTGGCGCGGCCGACCAGCACGTGGAGCTCGGCGTGCAGCGTGTTGTGGTAGGCGAGCCACCACGGGATCAGCCAGTCGGGGCCGCGAAACAGCGCACCGGGGCCGCGGCTCGCGAGCTCCCGCCACTCGTGCTCGAGTGCGCGAAGTGCAGTCAGGTCGCGGACCACGCTGACATCGATCGCCATCCGCTTTTCGAACGTACCACGGGCAGCAAGCCCCACGTTGCCATTGGCAACACCCGGTGCGCTGGAGGCTGCCGGTTTGATTGACTTGTCGGGCGAGGCCCCGTCCATGCAGGAGGTGTTGCACTAACGGTGCCCGCCGACCACTGCCGCGAAGAAGCCATCGGTGCCGTGCTGATGTGGCGTCACGGTGAAGCTCGTGGGGCCGCGACCCAGCGCGCTCGCGCGGTCGGCGCCGAGCACGTCGGCGAGCGCGACGAGCGGCTGACCGGCGACGACCTCCTCGTTTTCCGCGCGCAGCACCGAGCAAGTCGCGTAGACGATGCGGCCATCGGGCGCGCACAGCTGCGCCGCGCGCGCGAGGATCTCGCGCTGGCGCGACGCGAACGCCGCGACGTCGCTCTCGCGCAGCCGCCAGCGCGCTTCGGGATTGCGGCGCAGCGCGCCGGTGCCGGTGCACGGCGCGTCGACGAACACGACGTCGGCCTTGCCGGCGAACGTGTCGAGCGCGCGATCATCGACGAGCATCGCCTGCGCGTTCGTCACGTGCGCGCGCCGCGCGCGCCGGCGCAGCTCGGCGAGCTTGCCGTCGTCGACGTCGGTCGCGACGATGCGTCCGCGATTCCCGAGTCGCGCCGCGATCGCGAGCGTCTTGCCGCCGGCGCCCGCGCAGTAGTCGACGACCAGCGGCTTGTCGCGCCGCGCGCACGCGACGACGAGATCGGCGAGCAGCTGGCTGCCCTCGTCCTGCGCCTCGAACGCGCCGCGCTGGAACGCGTCGAGCGAGAACAGGTTCGCGCGCTCGTCGACGATCACCGCGGTGTCGCACCATGTTCCGGGATGCGTCGCGAGCGGCAGCGCGAGCTCGCTGCGATCGGCGACGACGAGCAGGTTCGCGCGCACGGTCATCGGCGCGCGCTCGTTCAGCGCGCGCGCGAGCGCCTCGGCGTCGCTGCCCCAGTCCGCGACGAAGCGCGCCGCGAGCCAGTCGGGCAGCGAGCAGGCGAGCGCGATGCGCTCGGTGACGTCGCGCACGCGCGCGATCGCGTCGTCGGCGGTGGCCACCGCGGTCCAGTCGAGCTCGGGCACGGCGCGCGCCGCACGCGCCGGTTCGATCAGCTTCTCCAGCACGAGCAGCGCGAGCAGCCGCTCGAGGTCGCGCGGCGACTGCTTCGTCTTCCGGCCGCGCTCGATCGCGAAATCGACGCGTCGCAGGTGGCGCACGAGCCCGTACAGGATCTCGCCGACGAACCGCCGCTCGTGCGCGCCGAGCCACTTCTCCTTGCGAAACGCGACCGCGAGTCGATCGGTCACGAAGCCCCAGTCCATGCGCGTGCGCTGCCACAGCTCGAGCACGAGCGCGCGCAGGCGTCCGCCGTCCACGACGTGCGCGGCGAGCTGGGCATCGTCCATTACGCGCCGCGTAATTAGCACAAATCACGCGGTTTGAATTGCCGTCGCGGACCGAGGAGCGGTACGCCTCACCTAATGAGCACGCTAACGGCCCCACCACCGGTCGCGCCGCAGGGAGCGAAGACCGAAGTCAGCCTGAAGGATCGCGGCAACCTGTTCGAGATCGCGACGCGCCAGATCGAGAAGGCGATGAAGCTGATCAACATGGACAGCGACATCGCGCAGATCCTCGCGCAGCCGAAGAACGAATTGATCGTCAACTTCCCGGTCCGCATGGACAACGGGAAGATCCAGATGTTCAAGGGCTACCGCGTCCAGCACAACAACATCCTCGGCCCGTACAAGGGCGGCATTCGCTATCACCAGGAAGCGAACCTCGACGAGATGAAGGCGCTCGCGTCGTGGATGACGTACAAGAGCGCGCTCCACGAGATCCCGTTCGGCGGCGGCAAGGGCGGCGTGAAGTTCGATCCGCGGCAGCACAGCAAGACCGAGCTCGAGAAGATCACGCGCCGGTTCACCGCCGCGCTCGGCTCGAACATCGGCCCCGACTTCGACATCCCCGCGCCCGACGTCAACACCAACAGCCAGACCATGGTCTGGATGATGGACACGTACATGAACATCGTCGGCGCCGGCGATCGCAACACGGTGCGCGGCGTCGTCACCGGCAAGAGCGTGTCGGCGGGCGGCTCGCACGGCCGCGCCGAGGCGACCGGGCAGGGCGTCGTCCACTGCATCACCGAGTGGGCGAAGGACAAGAACTTCAACCTCGACGGCTGCCACGTCATGATCCAGGGCTTCGGCAACGTCGGTAGCTACGCGGCGCGCCTGCTGTCGCAGAAGGGCGCCGTGATCATCGGTGTCGGCGACGTCGGCGGTTACATCGCGAACACCGAGGGCATCAACCCGCACAAGCTCGGCGAGCACGTCCACAAGACCGGCTCGGTGTCGGGCTACAAGGGCGCCTCGAAGATCACGCGCGAGGAGTTCTTCGGGCTCGACGCGCACATCTTCGTGCCCGCCGCGCTCGAGCTCGAGGTCGGCGTGGCCGAGGCCAAGGCGCTCAAGGTCAAGATGATGGTCGAGGGCGCGAACGGCCCGACCTATCCCGAGGCCGAGGAGATCCTGCTCGACAAGGGCATCGACGTCATCCCCGACATCCTGTGCAACTCGGGCGGCGTGATCGTCAGCTACTACGAGTGGCTGCAGAACAAGCGTGCCGAGCAGTGGGAGCTCGGCGACGTGCTCGGCCGCCTCGAGAAGCGCATGAAGGCGACGTACGCGAACGTGCGGCAGTACGCGATCTCGCAGAAGACCGACTGGCGCACCGCGAGCTACGCGATCGGCCTCGAGCGCCTGCAGCACTGCTACAAAGAGCGCGGCATCTTCCCGTAGTCAGCGCACGACGAACGCGCCGGCCAGCGCCGGCAGCCCGATCGCGAAGATGATCGCGAGGTAGGCGACACAGGGACGCCACGTGACGAGCGCGACCTGCGCGAGGTCGGCGCGCGGCGGGTGCGGCAAGACGAGCGCGAGGCCGTGCGGGCCGGGCTGCGGCGCGCCGCCATCGCGGAACGGGTGATCGCCCGCCTCGGGTGCGACGAAGCCGTCGATCGCGACCTCGTCGCCCGGGCGCACGACGGCGATGCCCTCGCCCGAGCTCAGCATCGTCGACGACGTCGGCAGCGGCACGTCGAGCGCGATGCCGGCCGGCACCGGCACGTGGCCGCGCGCGGTGACGAGCGTGAACGGGCGGGTGATCGTCGAGGGGCCGCGCAGCCAGCTCGTGACGATGAAGCCGCCGACGCTCGCGTCGTCGCTCGCGATCACTCCGACGAGCGCATCGCGCGTGCTCCGTCGGCGCGGCCACGCGGTGATCGCGGCCGCGAGCAGCGCCGCCACGGCCACGAAGATCGCGGCGAGCAGCGCCGGGACGAAGTTGCCGTACAGCGCGCTCGCGCTCGCCGACGGGCCGAACCGCACGATCACGGCGATCGCGAGCGTGGTCGCCAGCAGCGCGAGCGTGGCGTGGCGCGAGCGCGCGGCCAGCGCGGGTGCGCGCGTCGCGATCGCGGCAAACGTGATCGCGCACACGAGCGGCGGCACGAGCGCGGTCGCGATCACGTTCGTCGCGCCCTCGATCTCGATGCCGCGCGTGCCCCAATGCAGGTGGCCGGCGAGCAGGCCCGACGCGATCGGCAGCCACAAGCCGAGCAGCAACAGGTTCGCGAGCGCGATCATGAGCGCGACGTGCGCACGTTCGCGCCGGCCGCGCCGCGCGATCGCGAAGCCCGCGGCCACGCAGGTCACGCCGAGCGCCGCGACGAGCGTGCCGAGTGCTCGCGGCGTCACCAGCGGCGACACCATGTACGTATCGATCTCCGGCTCGATCGCCGTCCACATCGCCCACGCCGCGACGATCGCGATCAGATGGGCGACCGGCAGCGCGAGCGCGACCCGCAGCGTGCGCGCGACGCGAAACGGCGGCAGGTACGCGAAGGCGATGCACAGCGCGAGCACGCCGACGATCGAGTTGCAGATCCAGCCCTCGAAGCGCTCCAGGCCGCCGTGCCACGACGTCTTCCACAGCGCGTGCGGCGCGAGCCCGGCGAGCGCGAGCGTGATCACGGTCGCCGCGATGACGCTGACATGGACCTTGTCGTCCACTTTGCCCGCGCGCCAGAAGGTCTTGCTATCGTCCTCGAAGAAGGCGTGCATCACGATCTCGACAACGCGCGGGGCTGGTCGGTTGCGCGATTCTTCACGCTCGCGCGCTGGCTCGGGCCGTGGGCCGACAGCGGGCGCGCGCCCGAAATCGCCACCGAAGACGGGCTGATCGGCGCGACGCGCGCCCGCGTGTACGGCCGCGGCGCGACGACCTTCTTGATCGCGCCCGGGCTGCACTACGCGGGGCCGGACGACCCGCGGCTCGATCGGTTCTGCCGGATCCTCGCGGCCGCGGGGCATCGCGTCGTCGCGCCGTTCATCGCCGAATACCTCGCGCTCGCGCCCGGCCCCGGTGCGATCGCCGAGTTCGTCGCGCTCGCCGACGCGTTCGACGAGCCGCCGGTCGTGTTCTCGATCTCGTTCGGCTCGCTGCTGGCGTTCGCGCTCGCCGCCGAGCGCCCGCATGCGGCCCGTCGGCTCGTCGTGTTCGGCGGCTACGCCGATTTTCGCGAGACCATGCGGTTCTGCCTGACCGGCGAGCACCGCGATCCGTTGAACCAGCCGGTCGTGCTGATGAACCTGCTCGATCACGTCGCGCACGACACGCGTCATCGCGGCGCGCTGGTCGCGGCGTGGCGGCAGTACGTCGAGGCGACGTGGGGGCGGCCCGAGATGAAGGCGCGCGACCGCTACGTCGCGGTCGCGAACGAGATCGCGCCGAGCGTGCCCGCGCCGGTGCGCGAGCTGTTCCTGATCGGTGTCGGCGTGTTGCCCGGCGCGTGGCAAGTCGCCGAGCCCGCGCTCGCCGGATATGACGCGCGCGCGCTCGATCCGACGCCGTATCTGCCGCGCGTGCGCGGCCGCGTCGATCTCGTGCACGGCGCGGACGACGACGTCATCCCGTTCACGCAATCGCACGCGCTCGCGGCCGGGCTCGTCGCGGCGGACGTCCACGTGCACGTCACCGGCATGTACGGGCACACCGGCGCGACCGGCCCGCGCGTCGCCGCGATCCCGAGGGAGCTTTCGACGATGCTCCGCGTGCTGCGCGCGTTGAGTTAACACAACGCAACGCGCGCGCAAAACGTGTTCGCGAAGCGATGCACACGGTGGCGCTATGAAGCTCTTGCCGCCCGCCATCGCCGTCCTGTCCGTCACCGCCGCCACCGCCAGCGCTCACGCCGACAACCTGCGCGTCGACGTCAGCTGCGCCGACTTCTGGGCCACGCCCGACAGCGGCCTCGACGTCCGCGTCGATGGCGCCGAGGCCCGAGGCGGCGAGATCAACAACGCGCTCGCGGTCGCGTACACCAAGCACGGCAATCCGTACCTGACCGCGGTGCCGACCGACGTCGGGTTCTCGATCGCTCCGGGCGTGCACCATGTCTCGGTCGACGCGCCCGGCTGCGCGCCGCTCGACACGCAGGTGTCGGTCGGTCCGGTGATGTCCACGCTCGTGTCGGGCCGGCTGCCGATCAGCGATCGCGCGCTCCTCGGCACGGCGGGCGCGCCGGACGGGTTCGGCCTCGTGCTCGGCGCCTATTCCGCGTCGCGCGGCACCCACACGAGCACCGACGGTCTCGGCGACGAGTCGGCCACGTGGAACGAGCTCGACACCACCGGCGGCATGCTGACGACGAGCTACGAGCATCGCAACTTCGCGCTCGGCTTCGACCTCATGGTCGGTACCGCGACGGGGAGCGGCACGACGACGTCGACAAGTCCGTTCGGCGGCGCCACCTCCGCTCCGCAGCTGTTCACGAACGCGAGCGTGCTCCAGCTCGGCACGCGGCTGCGCATCGGCGCACGGCTCCCCGAGAATTCGTTCGCGCTCGCCGCGGGCGCCGGCGTCGGCGGCGACGCGAACATCGCGACGTCCGGCCTCGAGGGCGATGGCGGCGACTTCGACTTCTACATCCCGCTGTGGGCATCGGTCACGTACAAGCCCGAGTGCAACTGGGGCGTGCAGGCGATCGGCTCGTACGACGTGCACCCGACGTCGATGGCCGAGAGCGCACCGTCGCTGGCGGTGGGCCTGATGTGGCAGCCGACCGCAGCCTGCTCGGAGCAGCCGGGCCTGTCGGTGCATTAGCGCCGTCGCCGGTGCCTCGCGATGGCGACCCCACGATCGTGCTCGCCGCCGCTCGCCTTTGATGGGCGCAACTCCAGTGCGAACCGGATCGCGTGCACCAGCTCGGGCCAAGCCTGTATCGGCCGAAGAAACACTTAACGAACCGTTAAGCAAGCTGATCAACGCCCTGCGCGGAAACTGTCGCCATGCGCCGGCTCGTCTGCCTTGCACTTGCAGCGTCGGCCTGCCATCCGACGCCGCCATACGCGACAGCGACGAACCACTCGAAGCTGGGACCGCGCAGCTATGTGATCGACGTGGAGCTCGGCAAGAGCGACGACTTCGAGTCCGCGATCGCGTATGCGAATCGCCGCGCCGGCGAGTTATGCGATTCGGACTACGACTGGGTTTCCGGCGAGCGGTTCAGCTACTCACCAGATAGCTGCAGCCACCCGGTGCGTAGCGCATGCCCGGGAACGTCGTCGTACGCGTTCATCGGTCGCGTTGAATGCCGCTGGCACGGACTGTAGCGACTCGCCACGACGGTAGACGCCCGGTAGACGACGCTCGTCGTCGACGAAACCGAGGCTGATTTCAGCTCGTTGAAAAACCGCCTACCCGAAGTTCTTGTTCGCGAAGCCCCAGTTCACCAGCTTCCAGAACTCCTCGAGGTACTTCGGGCGAGCGTTGCGATAGTCGATGTAGTACGCGTGCTCCCAGACGTCGCACGTGAGCACGCACGTCTTGCCCGACGCGAACGGGGTCTCGGCGTTCGAGGTCGTCTCGATCGCGAGCGAGCCGTCGCTGGTCTTGACCAGCCACGCCCAGCCCGAGCCGAACTGCGCGGCGGCGGCGTCGTTGAACTTCTTCTTGAAGTCGCCGAAGTTGCCGAACGACTTCTCGATCGCGCCCTTGATCGCGCCGGTCGGATCGCCGCCGGCCTTCGGCGCGAGGCAGTGCCAGTAGAACGTGTGGTTCCAGACCTGCGCCGAGTTGTTGAACACCTTCTTCTCGCTGGCCTGGCCGTTCGACGCCTTGACGACCTCGTCGAGCGACATCTTCTCGTACTTCGTGCCGGGCACGAGGTTGTTGAGGTTGTTGACGTACGCCTGGTGATGCTTGCCGTAGTGATAGTCGATCGTCTCGGCCGAGATCACGGGCGCGAGGGCGTCCTTCGCGTAGGGCAGGGCGGGAAGCTCGAATGCCATGGCTGTCTCCTTTGGTGCAGCGGTTGTACTCCGCGCCGCCGCGCGCCACAGCCGGGAGCGGCGTAAAGTCGCCGCATGGCCGCTTCGCGGCACTTCCTCGCGCCAAGGTAGCTCGTGCTGCGCACTCGCAAAGACAACCGCGCTCGCTCGCTGGACGTTTTCGGCCACGTCGCGTCGGGAATCGCGTACCTGGCCACCGCGCGCCGCCAACATGCGAGCGACTTGCTAACGGCTCGGCAGCTCGCGAGCACGCTCGAGCTCCCGCGCGGACTCGAGCTGACCTGGATCGGCACGGCTGGGTTTCGTCTCGCGTACGAAGGCACGGTCGTGTGGATCGATCCCTACGTCACGCGCCTGCCGCTCGGCGCGCTCGTGCGCCGGCGCGTCGTGCCGCCCGATGCCGACGCGATCGCGCGCTGGATCGATCGCGCCGACGCCCTGCTCGTCGGCCACACGCACTTCGATCACGCGCTCGACGTGCCCGCGATCGTGCGGCGCACCGGTTGCCGCGCGTACGGCGGAAGCTCGCTCGCGCACCTGCTCGGGCTGTACGAGCTCGGCGATCGCGCGGTCGTCGTCGCGCCGCACCGCGACTACGAGGTCGGGCCGTTTCGCTTTCACTTCGTGCCGAGCGTGCACTCGAAGCTGCAGCTCGGCCTGGGCATCCCGTACTCGGGCGAGCTCACGTGCGAGCACGTCGACGAGCTCGTGCCGCAGGCGTATCGCTGCGGCCATGTCATGGGCATCTGGATCGAGGTCGCGGGCACGCGCTTCTATCACCAGGGCTCGGCCGATCTGATCGAGGACGAGATCCGCGACCGCGATGTCGACGTGTTCCTGTGCGGCATCTCGGGGCGCCGCTTCACGCCGCGTTACGTCGAGCGCATCGTCGCGCGCCTGCAGCCGCGCGCGATCGTGCCGACGCACTACGACGACTTCTTCCGCCCGCTCGATCGCGACACGCCCGCACGGTTCTCGTTCAACGTCGACCTCACGGGCTTCTGCGACGACGTGCGGCGCGCCTCGCGCGACCTGCCGATTCACGTGCTCGAGCCCGGCAAAGCGCTTGCAACGGCTCCCTAGGCATGTCGTATCGCCGGTCGTTACCGATGTGCGCGCTCGTGCTCGCGTCGATCCCCGCTCGCGGCGGGCCGGTGCGCACGATGGTCGATCCGCGCGCCCTCGACGCACACTGCCGCGCGCTCGTCGAGGTTCCGCTCGACGCGCGCACGATCGATCCCGCGATCGCGGCGGACCTGTCCGCGGCCAGCTGCCTCGCCGAGGAGCGCACGCGTGCGCTGACGCTCGCCCCGTGCCAGGCCTCGGTCGACGCGCTGAACGAGGCGATCGAGCCGAGCCTCGGCCTCTACGACGCCGTCGCCGGCACCGGCGATCCGCGCGGCGCGCTGCTCGCCGAGCACGCGAAGGCGGATCTCTATGCGGGCCTCGCGGTGCGCTTCATGGCGCTCGCGCCGCCGCTGCCCGAGCCGGTGACCGTGGGCGGGCTCGAGGAGCAGCAGCAGGCCGTCGCCGAGCTCGATCGCCTCGCCCAGCCATGGCGCGATCGCGCGGCCGCGGCGTTCGCCGAGGTCGAGCGGCTCGGGGCGCGGTATCCGGCGTGCGCGCCGCACGATCCGGTCGTCGAGACCGCGATCGCGGACCGCCGCGGCGAGCGCACCACCGGCGTCGCGCGCAGGTGATCGCGTACACTGCGCGCGATGGCGCGTTGGCTCATGAAGACCGAGCCCGAGACGTTCTCGATCGCGGACCTCGCGCGCGTGAAGATCGAGCCGTGGACGGGCGTGCGTAACCCGATGGCGCGCAACTTCATGCGGCAGATGACGGTCGGCGACGACGTACTGTTCTATCACTCGAGCGCGACGCCGTCGGGCGTGGTCGGGCTCGCGCGCGTCGCGAAGACCGGCGTCGTCGACGCGACGCAGTTCGATCCGCAAAGCCCGTACTACGATCCGAAATCGACGCCCGACCAGCCGCGGTGGGATTGCGTCGACGTCGAGTACGTCGCCGAGCTGCCGCGCCTGGTCTCGCTCGCCGAGCTGCGCGGCGAGCGCGCGCTCGCCGGCATGATGCTGTTCACGTGGAGCCGGCTGTCGGTGATGCCGGTCGGCGACGCGCAGTTCCGCACGATCATCGAGCTAGCCAATCGACCAGCTGCGCCGCCCGCGAAGCCGGCAGGTCGACGCCGAGCTGCGGCGAAGCCAAAGCCGAAGACGGCGAAGCCGAAGCCGAAGCCGAAGCCGAAGCGTCGCCGCTAGGCCCGTGCCAGTCCGAGCCGCCGGTGCACACCAGGCCGAGCTCGTCGGCGAGCTCGATCCAGCGCGCGCGTTCGCGCGGGTCATAGGCGCCGTAGTACGCCTCGACGCCGGCGAGCCCGTCGCCGCGATGACGGCGCAGTAGCGCGACGCCGAGGTGATCGTAGAGGTGCGGGTGTGCGAGCGACATCGCGGCGCCGGCGGTGCGGCCGAGCGCGAGCGCGTCGGGCAGCGCGAGCGCGTGGTGGGGCACGTCGACCGGGCCGCCGTCGTAGAGGTGGCGCGCGAACGCGTCCTTGAGCGACGTCGCGGCGCCGGCCGCGACCATCAGCCGCGCGAGATCGGGTCGGCCGACGCTGCGGCCTTCGGAGCGCGCGAGCAGCGGCTCGACGTCGACGCGGATCCCGCGCTGCGCGAGCCGCGCCGCCATCACGCGCAGGCGGTTGCGCCGCGCCTCGGCGAGCGCGCCGAGGCGCGCCTCGAGCTCGGCCCAGCCCGGCGCACCGCGATCGTAGGCGAGCACGTGGATCGTGCGACCTTCGTGATCGCACGACAGCTCGACGGCGCGCACCACGCGACCCGACGAGAACGCGACGTGCGTGCACGCGTCGTGATCGGTGAGCGCGAACAGCTCGACGTGGCTTTCCGCCGCTCGCGACGCCACTCGATCCGCCGGCTCGGTGCCGTCGGATGCGGTCGAATGGCAGTGCAGCTCGATCCGCATGCGGTCGCACCGTAGCGCAGATGTAGGTGCGAATCGACGAGCGCGCTCTGATACACTTCGAGCTGGATGGGAATCCCGGGGGTTCAATCCGGCCAGAGCCGCCTTGGCCGCTACGAGCTGCTCGCGCGCTTGGCGACCGGTGGGATGGGCGAAATCTTTCTCGCGCGCCTCGAAGGCGCCGCCGGGTTCGAGAAGCTGTACGTCGTCAAGCGCATCCTCCCGCATCTCGCCGACGACACGCGGTTTCGCCAGATGCTGATCGCGGAGGCGCGCATCGCGTCGAAGCTCTCGCACTCGAACATCTGCCAGGTGTACGAGCTCGGCGAGACCGACGGCCAGCTCTACATCGTGATGGAGTACCTCGAGGGCGTGACGCTGCTGCCGATGCTGCGCCGCACCTCGAAGCAGGGCCACGCGCTCGACCTCGGCTTCGTCGCCGGCGTGATCCAGCAGACCTGCGACGCCCTTCACTACGCGCACGAGCTCAAGGACCGCGGCGAGTACCTCGGCATCGTCCACCGCGACGTCACGCCATCGAACATCTTCTTGACCGAGTCCGGCGTCGTCAAGGTGCTCGACTTCGGCATCGCGAAGGCGAAGGGCGCGTCGACGCAGACCCAGGAAGGCACGGTCAAGGGCAAGTACGCGTACATGGCGCCCGAGCAGCTGCGCGGCGGCGACATCGATCGCCGCGTCGACGTGTTCGCGCTCGGCATCGTGCTGTTCGAGATGCTCGCGCAGCGCCGCCTGTTCCAGCGCAAGACCGACTACCTGACGTTTCGCGCCGTGATGGAGCAGCCGATTCCCGACATCCGGCGCTATCGCCCGGACGCGTCCGAACAGCTCGCGGCGGTCGTCGCGCACGCGCTCGATCGCGAGCCGGCTACTCGGTTCGAGTCCGCGCGTCAGGTCGGCACCGCGGTGCTCGACGCGTGCGGGAAACGGCCGTGGTCGCAAGGCGAGATCAGCGACTACGTGCGCGCCAACTTCGCCGACGAGCTCGGCAAGCGCAGCCACGAGGTCCAGAGCGCCGTCAATCGCACGATGCCGGGCCAGCCGGCGACATCGCGCGCGACGATGCCGCTGATCGCGCACGACGACTCGGCGCCGCCCGAAGACGATGATGACGAGTTTCCGAGCGTCGAGACCGACGTCGATCTCCCGCAGCCGCAGTTCCGGCCCGCGCCGACGCCGCGCGCCGCCTCCGAGCCCGGCGATTTCTACAGCGGCACGCCACCACCGTTCGCCGGCGAGACCACGGGCAGCGCGCCGAGCTTGCAGCCGCTGCGTGGCTCGTCGCCGATCCCGGGCGGCACGGTCGTCGTCGAGAAGCGCAGCATCGTGTGGCCGCTCGTCGCGGTCGGCATGCTCGCGATCGCCGGCGGCGCGCTGTTCCTCGTCTGGCGGCAGACGCAGCAACAGCAGCCGCCGCCGACGATCGTCGTAAACGAGGAGCGCGGATCGAGCGCGCAATCGCCGCCGGTGCAGCCGCCGCCCGGTCCGACTCAGCCGACGCCGCCGGCGAACCCGCCCGGGCCGACCCCGACGGTCACCCCGCCGTCGCGCCCGCCGGCGCATCCGATCCACACCGATCCGTACACGGCGGCGGTGCAGGCCCATCTCGGCGCGCTCAATCGCTGCTTGAACGAGCACACCGACACGATCCCCGCGGGAGCCAGCGCGACGATCCTGATCGGGACGGATGGTCACCCCAAGACGGTGACGATGTCGCCGGCGGCGCTCGGTGCGACCGCGCTCGGCGCGTGCTTGCACGACAACCTGACCCAGGTCGCGTTCCCGTCCGCGAAGGACGACAAGACGATCACCGTTCCGTTCACGCGATCGTAGCCGGCAGCAGCTCGGAGACGAGCGCGGGCCAATCGGCGATCGCGGTGGCGAGCCGACCCTCGGCGCGATCGGCGCGGCCGCCACCGCGTCCGCCGGCGCGCGCGGCGAGCTGCTTCCACAGCGCGCCGCAGTCGAGCGTGCTGCCGGCGGCGCGGAACAACACGACGGTCGTGCCGGTCTCGTCGCTGGCGGCGAGCAGGGCGTCGCGACCGGACGCGGCGAGCTTGGCGGCGACGCCGCGCAGCAGCTCGGGATCGCCGGGCAGCGCGGCGACGACGGGGCCGGTGCCGGTGGCGAGCTGCGCCGCGATCTGCGTGGCGAGCCGGCCGCGCAGCGCGGTCGTGTCGGCGGTCGCCGCGTCGGCGTCGCGGCGGAGCTTGTCGATCGCGGCCGGCACGTCGGCAGGGGCGCACGAGAACTGGGCGGCGAGCGCGCGCAGCGTGGCGTCGCGCGCGAACAGCTCGGCGCGGGCGCGGCGTGCCGCCGTGAATGTCACGCGCGTCATGCCCTTGTAGCGCTCGGCGCCGGTGATGCGGATCGCGCCGAGCTGCGCCGTGCGCGCGCAGTGCGTACCGCCGCACGGCGAGAAGTCGTAGTCCCCGATCGCGACGACGCGGATCGAGTCGGTGACCTTCGGGTCGCGGCGCAGCTTCAGCGTCGCGAGCTCGTCGGAGGTCGGAAACCACGCGCGCACCGGCAGATCGTCGTCGACGAGATCGTTCGCGAGCTGCTCGGCCGCGGCGAGCTCGCCTTCGGGAACGCGATCGCGCGCGACGTCGATCGTCAGCGCGGTCTCGCCGAGCCGCGCCGACGCGGTCGGTGCCTGCGCGCGATCGAGCAGCGTGCCCGACAGCAGGTGCTGCGCGGTGTGCTGCGCCATGTGCTGGCGGCGGCGGGCCCAGTCGAGCTTGCCGGTCACACGCGCGCCGACTGCCGGCAGCTCGCCATCGCCGTCCAGCACGTGGACGATCGCGCCGTCGTCGCGCTCCTGGGTGTCGACGACGCGCGCGCCGCCGAGCGTGCCGTGGTCGCCGAGCTGGCCGCCGGCCTCGGGATAGAACGCGGTCTCGTCGAGCACGATCGCCGCGCGGTCCTTCCAAACCGCGTGCGCGACGACGGTCGCGTCGAACGTCCGCATGTAGGCGTCGCGATGGTAGAGGTGGATCGTCACGGGCTCACGCGCTCGACGTTGCCGGCTTCGACCCAGCCGGCGGTGCCGGTCGCGACGCGCACGCGCGTCCACGCGTCGCGCTGCTCGAGCACGGTGACCTCGGTGCCGCGCGGCAGCGGCTGCGCCATCGCGGCCGGCGCGCCGGCGCTGTCGGCGGCGCGCAGCACGGCCGCGTTCATCACGACCGCATCCTTGGCGTGCGAGTCCTCGAGCACGAGCGAGCCGACCATGGCGAGCCAGATCGCGAGCGGCAGCACGGCGAGGCCGGTCAGCGCGCGGCGGCGGCGCTCGCCCCACGGCACGAGCAAGAGGATCGCGAGCGCGAACGCGATGCCGCCGACGACGAGCCGGCGCGCGCGCGGCCAGTGGTGGAAGAAGAACAGCGCGTCGGCGGCCGAGCCCGACGGCGGGCGCAGCGCTTCGGGCGCGCGCCCGCGCAGCCACGCGAGGTTCTTGCGCGCGCGCGTGTTGCCGCCGTCGATCGCGAGCGCGCGGCGATACGCGAGCGTCGCGGTCGCGAGATCACCGGCGGCGAGCGCGGCCGTGCCCCAGTCGGCGAGCAGCTCGGGGCGATCGGGCTCGGCGCGCGCGGCCTCGCCGAACGCGGCGGCCGCGGTCTGCAGCTTCGCGCGGCGCGCGCTCGCGTCGGTGATCGCGATCGCGTCCTGATACAGCGCGCGTGCCTCGTCGGCCGACGGCGCGGCACGCGCGGCCTGCGGCGCCAGCACGATCGCGACGAGCGCGACCGCAGCCGCGGCGCCGCGCTTCGGGCGCTTCTTCGCGGCGGTCGTCCACTTGCGCGCGAGCTCCTCGGCGCGCACCCGCACGTCCGCGGCCAGGGGCGACGATGCCGCCGCCGGCGCGAAGCTCTCGATCTCGAGTCGCGCGAACAGCTCGTCGCTCGCGCTGACTGCCAGCGTTCGCGCGAGCTCGCGCAGCGCGGCGGCGAGCGGCCCGGCGACGTCGCGCGCCGGATCTTTCGCGGCGCGTGCGAGCTCGTGCTCGACGCGTCTCCTCGCGGCGCGCACCTCGGCGGCATCCTCGCGGCTCGCGCGCGTGCGCAGCTGCCAGTGCCGCGCGCCGAACACGGCCAGCGGCGCCAGGTACAGCAGCGCGACGACGAGCCACAGCATCGCGCCGCCGAGCGGCTGCGACTCGGTCTCGCCGGGAGCCGACAGCGCGAGATCGGCACCGACCAGCGCGAGGTCGGCGTCGTTCGAAGCTGCCGCGGTCGTCGCCGGTTTCGCGGGCGTCGCCGCGACGACGTCGCTCGCGCTCACCATCGTCCCGCCCTTGACCGACAGCGCGATCGGATCGCCGTGCACGACCTGATACGCGCCCTTGACCGGATCGAAGTACGCGAGCGCGAGCGCGGGTACCTCGGTCGCGGGTCCGATCACCTGCGCGGTGACCTTGAACGTCTTGGTCTTGCCGTCGTCGGACAGCTCGCCGGTCGGCGGCTCGGCCGGCACCGTGAACTTGTCCTTCGGCAAGCCGCCCGGGCCGTCGAGCCGGCCGAGCGACAGCGTGTCGAGCCGCTGGTCGCTCTTGATCGTGATCGCGAGCTCGACCGGCTCGCCGAGCTGCACGACCGAGCGGCTGGTCGCGACTGTGATCGAGAACTGCGTGCCGACCGCGCCCGCGAAGCCGGGCGGGCGATCGGTCTCGGGCAGCGGCTTGACCTCGAGCGTGCGCGGCGCGTCGCTCGCCCGGAACAGCTTCGAAGGCGCGTTGCCGAAGAAGTCGGAGCGCCCGGTCGCGAGCGCGACGACCACGCTGGCCGCCGGCACCTCGATCTTGCCGGTCTTCTTCGGCGCGGCGTAGAACGTCGCGCGCAGCCGGTGATAGCCGACGCCGCCGACGTCGGTGTCGTCGACCGTGAACGGCAGGTCGAGCGTCTTGTCGCCGCCGGCGAACTTGTACGTCTTCTGGTTCGTCGCCGGAACCGTGCCGATCGTGAAGCTCTCGCCGTCGAGCATCGGCACCTGGAACGTCGGGTTGCGCGCGGGCTCGGCGCGAAACAGCCACGTCAGCGTGACCGGGATGTTCTCGCCGACGAACACCGGGCGATCCGGCAGCGCCAGCTCGAGCTTCATCGTGTCGGTCGTCGCGATCGCCTCGACCTCGGCGTCGGCACCGGGCGCGGTCGCGTGCTTGCCGCCCTGCGTGATCGTCGTCGTCGGCACGTGCAGCGCGCCTTCCTTCGCGACCGTGACCTGCCAGTGAAACACCCACTCGGTGCGCGTGAAGTCGCTGCGCCGGCCGTTGATGATCGAGATCGAGCGCGACGTGTTCGGCTCGGCGCCGAGCGCGCGCACGGTCGCGCCGGGGATCGACAGCGTCGGCTGCGCGGGCGCCGGCGATTCGTCGAGACCGTCGACGTGAAGCTGGAGATCGAACGGCACGCCGGCGTGCGGCTTGTCATCGGTGCTCCATTGCGCGCGCGGCTCGTCCGCACGCGCGACGTTCGCCGCGGCGGCAAGAATCACGCAAGCTGCGATCGCGACGCGCATCACCAGTCCTTGTCCACCGGCTCGCCGCCGCCTTGCTGCTGGCGCTCGCGCTGGCGCTTCGCGTCCTCGTCGCGCGCGCGCTGGCCGGCGCCGCCTTGCTGCTGCTGGTCCTGCTGCTGCTGTTGCTGCTGCTGTTGTTGCTGCTGCTGATCTTGCTTGTCCTGATCCTGCTTCTTCTGCGGCGGCTGCAACAGCTTCAGCGCGTTCTGCAGGTGCTCGAGCGCCTTGCCCTGGCTGTCGACCGCGGACTTGAGGCTCACCGACTGCTGCGAGTCCTTCGCCTTGCCGAGCGTCACGCCGGCGTCGGTCATGTCGTTCTGCGCGAGGCGCACCTCGTCGGCAGCCGCCGACAGCTGCTTCGGAGTCACCTGGCCCTGGCCCTGCTGCGGCTGCTTCTGCTTCGCGGCTTCATCCGCCTGCTTCGCGAGCGCGTCGGTGATCGCCTTCGCGAGCTGACCGTGCTCGGCCTGTTTCGCGACCAGCCCGGGCAGCTTCGGTGCGCGCGTGAAGTCGTCCTCGCTGTCGGCCTGCGACGTCTGGTCCTTGGTGTCGCCCTGCTGGCGAATGAGATCCTGCAGGTGCTCGATCAGGTTGAAGAACAGCCGGCGCAGCTCGTCGAGCTTGTCGGCGGCGAGCTTCGCGCTGGTCTGCGGATCCTTGTTCGCGTGAATCGCGTCGCCGGTCGCGGCCAGCGCCTTCTCGGCGTCGGCGCGCAGGGACTCCGCCGCGGCGAGCTGCTGCTTCATCTGCTCGACCTGCTCTTTGGGCGCCTTGTCGTCGGGCTTCTTCGCCGCCTCGTCGGCGATGAGCTGCTTGAGCCGCGCGACGCGTGCGACGTTCTGCGCGAGCCCGTCGGCGGCCTGCTTGTCCTTCTTGTCGAGCTGGTCGACGACCTGATGCTGCGTCTCCGCGGCGAGATCGATCAGCTGCTTCAGATCGGCGAACTGCTCGATCGCCTTGCCGAGCTCGATCAGCGCGTCGCGCTCGGACGCGCCCGCATCTTCGAGCTTGTCGGTGCCGAGCAGCCCGCGCGCCTTGTCCATCGCCGCGCTCGCCGCCTCGACGTGCGGCATCGCGGCCGCGACCCGCTCGAGCAGCTTCTGTTGCTCGGGTTTCTCGCCGTCCTTGGGCTGATCCTTGCTCGCGAGCCCGGCCGCCAGCCGCGCCTTCACTTCCTCGAGGCGATCGCGCAGCCCGTTCTCGCGCTCGGCCTGCGCCTTGCCCGTGAGCCAGCCCGGAATCGTCGTGTTCGCGGGCGCCTGCGCGACCGCCTGGGTCTGCTGCGCCAGCTCGAGCTCGTCGCGGCCGATCGTGCGCATCACGGTGATCGGATCGAGCAGCTGCTCGCGCGCGCGCTTGAGCGAGATCAGCGCAGCCTCCGCGCGTCCGACGCCGTCCTCGGCCGCGAGCTCCTGCAGCTTCGAGCGCGTCTCGGTCATCCGCGTGCGGCCGTCCATCAAGTACAGATCGAGGTTCTTGAGCTGGACGACGCGCACCTTCTCGTCGTCGCTGCGCTTGTCCTCGGGCTTCTTGCCGATCGCGTCGATCTCGTCGCTCGCGAGGTCGCCGATCACGCCGGCCTCGGCGAGCAAGCCGCGCTCCTTGTCGGCGAGGTGCACGAGCGAGCCTTGCTGCGCGAGCGGATCGGCGCCGTGAGCGGTCTTGATCGCGGCCCACGCGCCGCGCGCCTCGTCGAGCAGGCCGCGCTGGTCGTCGACGAGCGCGTCGAGCCGCGCCTCGAGCTTGCCGGCGCCCTTCGCGAGCTGGTCCTCGATCGCGCGCACGCGCGCCCGCACGGTCGCGAGGTTCTGCTGGGTGTCGGCGTCTTGCTTGCGCAGCTGCGACGCGTCGAAGAACCACGTGACGGCCTGCTGCTCGAGCTCGAGCGCCTTCGACAGATCGGCGTCCTCGCCGGCCTTCGTCTTGTCGGCGTGTGCGGCATACGCGAGCCCGAGATCATACGCCGCCCGAAACCGCAGCTCGGGATCGACGCCGGCTTGATTCCTCGCGTCCAGCAGAGCGGTCTCGGCTCCGGCGAAGTCTCCCTTCGCGAGCAGATCCACGCCCTCGTTGTACTTCTCTCTCGCCGCCCGATGCTCTCCGCCGCCGCAAGCGACGACGATCACGATCAGAAGCCCGAAGCCCGCCCTCACGGCTCGCTCCCCACGAACAGCGCCGCGAGCAGCGACAGCAGCGCCAGGAACACGAACACCTGGAACCGCTCCGCCGGCACGATGCGCTTCGTCGGATCGCCGGCCTGCTTCACGATCGGCACGACGTAGGTCTGCAGGATCGACTTCAAGTCCACCGCCGACGTGCCGGCCGGCACGTAGACGCCTTCGGTCGCGAGCGCGATCTTGCGCAGCGCATCGCCGTCGAGCTTGCTGATCACCGGCTTGCCGTCGTGCATCAGCTTCGACTTCGCACCGGTGTGCGGATCGGTCAGCGTGATCTCGCTGCCGGTCTCGCTGCCGAGGCCGATCGCGACGATCTTCACGCCGGCGTCGCGCGCGAGCTTCGCGGCATCGACCGAGTACGGGTCCTGATCGTCGCCGTCGGTGATGAGCACGATCAGCTTCGCCCCGCCGCCGGGCGCGAAGCCCTTCACCGCGACCTTGAGCGCCTCGCCGATCTTCGTGCCGCCGCGGCCGGCCGAGCGCGTGTCGATCGTCGCGAGCACGGTGTCGAAGAACGAATGGTCGGGCGTGAGCGGGCACACCGGCACGGCGCGGCCCGCGAACACGGTGAGCCCGACGCGCGCGTCCTCGAGCTTGCCGACGAGCTCGCCGATCTCGGCCTTCGCGCGGGCGAGCCGGTTCGGCGCCGCGTCCTCCGCGAGCATCGACCGCGACACGTCGAGCACGAACATCACGTCGGCGCTGGTGTCGCTGCCCGCGATCGTCTCGGTCTCGCCGCGCGCCTGCGGTCGCATCAGCGCGAAGATCCCGAACAGCAGCGCCAGGGCCACGAAGCCGAGCTTGAAGCCGGTGCGCGCGAGCGAGGCCCGCGACGTCAGCCGGCGCTGCATCACCGGCGACAGGAACGACGCGAGCGCGCCGCGCGCGCGAACTTCGAGCACGACGAGCAGCGCGACGAGCGCGAGCGCGAGCCACACGAGGTGGACGTAGCCGGGCGCGACGAACGTCACGGCAGCCTCCGCAGGATCGTGCCGCGCAGCACGAACGCGGCCGCGATCGCGCCGAGCGCGATCACGACGAAGATCGGATAGAACTGGCGGTACTCGACGAAGCGCTCCTCCTGGAACTCCGCGCGCTCGAGCTTGTCGATCTGCTTGTAGATCGTCGCGAGGCTCGCGGCGTCGGTCGCGCGGAAGTACTGACCGCCGGTCTTGTCGGCGATCTTGCGCAGCAGGCCCTCGTCGAGATCGGCGCGGATCGTGCGCAGGATCGACTGGCCGTTGCCGATGTCGATGTGGATCGGCGCGTCGCCGCGCGTGCCGGCGCCGATCGTGTAGACCTTGACGCCGGCCTTGACCGCGTCGTCGATCGCGGTGTCCTCGTCGATGTCGTGCACGTTCGACATGCCGTCGGTGAGCAGCACGACGACCTTGCTGCGCGCCTTCTGGAAGTCGGCGAGCCGCTGCACGGCGAGCTCGAGGCCGGCACCGATCGCCGTGCCGTCCTCGTCCTGGCGCGCGAAGTCGAGCTGGCGCGCGGCCGTGACCAGGTTGCCGTGATCGAGCGTGAGCGGGCTGCGCGTGTCGGCGTAATGCGCGAACGCGACCAGCCCGATCGCGTCGTCGTCGCGGCCGTCGAGCCCGCCGCCGCCGAGCACGAACTGCTCGAACACGCGCTTGACGGCGTCGAGGCGCGTCGGCGCGTCGGGATGCTTGGAATCGGCGAGATCCTCGGCGCGCATCGAGCCCGAGCAATCGACCGCCATCATGATCGCGATGCCTTCGCGGCGAACCCGCGCGTTGCGATCGCCCGCGCGCGGGCCGGCGAGCGCGATCGCGAGCGCGACGACCGCGACCGCGACCAGCACATCGGGCACCCACGCGAGCGACGTCCGCCAGGTTTGCCCGCCGAGCGGCAGCGCGCGCAGCGACGAGAACACGACGCGCCCGGCGCCGCGGTGCGACCACCACCACGCGAGCAGGCCGAGCATCGCGAACGCGAGGAACGCCGGCTGCGCGAAGTACGCCGACAGCAGCCTCACGCCGCCTGCTCCTTGCCCTCGACCTCGAGCCGCGGCCGCGTGTCCTCGACGAAGCCGCGCGCCGCGGCGAGCGTGTCGATCGATTCCTGCGCGTCGGGGCGATAGCCGGCGAACTTGACGCGATCGCAGCGCTCGAGGAACGACGTCAGCAACCCGCGGTGCTCGGTCGTCAGCTCCTTCGCGCGCGCGGCTTCTTGCAGGAACTCCTCGGTCGTCCGCTCGGGCGCGCGGATCACGTAGCGGCGCTCGAGGTACGTGCGCACGATCGCCGACAGCTCGACGAACCACGCGTCGGCGTCGGCATCGGCCGGCGCGCCGCGCGACTCGAGCGCGCGCAGCTTCGCGATCGCGTCGTCGTAGGCGGAGCGCTGCAGCGCGCGGCGGCGGCGGGCGCGATACGTGCGAAACGCGAGCACCGAACCGGCGGCGACGACCATCGCGCCGCTCGCCGCGAGCAGGATCCACATCCACGGCACGCCGCCGACGTCGGGATCGAGCGGTCCGACGGCCGGACGAAGCTCGCCGGTCGCGGCGCCTTCCTTGACCGGCGCGACGTCGATCGGCACTTCCTCGGTGAGCAGCTCCTGCGGCTTCGCAGCGGCCGAGCCCGAGCCGCGCCCGTCGGTGAACTCGAGGCGCAGCGGCGGCACGCGATGCTTGCCGCTCGTCGGCGCTTCGAGCGTGTAGGTCTGGATCTGGTGCTCGCTGCCGTCGGCGCCGTGCTGGCTGTCCTTCGTGAAGCCGATGACGCGGAACCGCCCCATGCGCTCGTCGCCCGCTTCCTGAAACGGCGCGTCGACGCGGATGCCGGCCGGCGCGGTGATGTCGAGCCGCAGGTAGATCGAATCGTCGAGCGTGGGCTTCGCCGGCCACAGGTGGACCTCGGCCTTGACCGGCCCGCTCTCGCTCGTCTTCGCGATCGCATCTTTGGGCGGCTCGTTCGATGCCGGCGCGGATCCATCCAGCGCGCTGCCGCCGCCGCACGCCGCGACCATCGCGATCACGAGCGCGCGCCTCACCTGCGCAGCCTCCGCTCGCGCTCGCGGAAGAACTTGAGCAGCGGGTCGACCATCGAGCCCGACGCGTCGAACACGACGAGATCCATGCCGGTCGCGCGCAGGTTCTCGTGCAGCGCGCTCGCGCGCAGCGACGCACCGCGCGCGAGCTCGGCGCGAAACACCGACGAGCGCGTATCGACCAGCCGCGTGCGGCCGGTCTCGGCATCCTCGAGCGTGACCAGGCCGGCGGGCGGCATGTCGGCCTCGCGCGGGTCGGTGATCAGCGCGGCGACGACGTCGTGCTTGCGGTTCGCGTGGCGCAGGACCTGGATGTAGCCGTCGTCCAAGAAATCGGAGATCAGGAACAGCACCGCGCGGCGCGGCAGGACCTGGCGGCAGAACTCGAGCGCGGCCGCGATGCTCGTCGAGCGCCGGCCCCGCGTCGCGGATGGCCGCGCGGCGTCCTGCATGCGCTTGAACCAGCGCCGCACGAACCGCGGCAGGATCGGCCGCGCCGTCACGCCCTCGGCCGCGCCTTCGCCGCGCGCGAGCACCTCGCGCACGATGCGCAGCGCGTGCTTGCCGCCCTTGCGCGGCGGAATGTACAGGTCCGGCCCGCCGTGGAACAGCAACAGCCCGACCTTGTCGCCGTTCTCGACCGCGGACAGCGCGAGCAGCGCCGACAGCTCGACCGCGGCCTCGAGCTTGCTGCGCCGGCCCGAGCCGAAATCCTGCGACGCGCTGACGTCGACGAGCAGCATCACGGTCAGCTCGCGCTCCTCGACGAAGCGCTTGACGTGCGGCTCGCCGGTGCGCGCGGTGACGTTCCAGTCGATCGAGCGCACGTCGTCGCCGGGCACGTACGGGCGCACCTCGTCGAACTCCATGCCGCGGCCCTTGAACACCGACAGGTACGCGCCCGCCATCACGTCCGCCACCTGTCGCCCGGTGACGAACTGGATGCGCTTGACCGCCTGCGCGATTTCCGCCGGTAACATCGCCGCGCCTTCGCCTAGGGGACGGGCAGGTTCTCGAGGATCTGCGCGATCACGTGATCGGTCGTCTTGCCCTGCGCCTCGGCCTCGTAGCTGGCGAGCACGCGGTGGCGCAGCACGTCGTGCGCGATCGTCTTGATGTCGTGCGGCGAGATGTAGCTGCGGCCTTGCAGCACGGCCTGCGCCTTCGCGACCTTGACGAGCGCGATCGACGCGCGCGGCGACGCGCCGTTGTCGATCAGCGGCGCGAGCGCCGGCAGCCCGGCCGCCTTCGGATCGCGCGTCGCGGCGACCAGGTCGACCGCGTAACGCTTGAGCTTGTCGTCGACGAACACCTGGCGCACGACGTCGCGCGCCGCGAGGATCTCGTCGCACGTCATCACCTTGGTCGCCTTGGGCTCGCTCGCGGTGCCGGCCATGCGGTCGATGATCTTGACCTCGTCGTCCTTGCTCGGATAGCCGACCTTGACCTTCAGCATGAAGCGATCGAGCTGCGCCTCGGGCAACGGGTACGTGCCCTCCTGCTCGATCGGATTCTGCGTCGCGAGCACGAGGAACGGCTCGGTCAGCGGAAACGTCTGATCGCCGAGCGTGACCTGGCGCTCCTGCATCGCCTCGAGCAGCGCGGCCTGCACCTTGGCGGGCGCGCGGTTGATCTCGTCGGCGAGGATGAAGTTGCCGAACACCGGCCCCTTCTTGACCGCGTACGTGCCCTCGCGCGGGTTGTAGATCTGCGTGCCGACGACGTCGCCGGGCAGCATGTCGGGCGTGAACTGGATGCGCGAGAACGAGCCATCGAGCGCATCGGCGAGCGTGCGTACGACGAGCGTCTTCGCGAGGCCGGGCACGCCCTCGAGCAGGACGTGGCCGCCGGCGAGCAGGCCGAGCAGGAGCCGGTGCAGCATCTCGTCCTGGCCGACCAGGACCTTGCCGACTTCGGCCTTGAGTGCCGCGAAGCGGCCTTGCAGCTTGGAGGTGTCTTCGGTGAGGCGATCCGACATGGGAGTGGTGGAGGTAAGCGCCGGGATGGCGCGGTGTCAACCGAGCCGCGGGACAGGAAATTCCTGGATCAAGTTCCCGTCTTGACGGATTCGGCGCCGTTTGCGAAAGTGTCTTTCAGGAGCAACGCATGAGTCTCGCCACGCCGCATTGCACGTGCCCGCCGACGATCTTCGTGATCGTCGTGGGCCGCGCAGCCCGCGGTGGCGGAGACCCGAGTCGAAAGACGCGCTGATCGGGATCGACGCTCCCCGCCGCGGGCTCCCCGGTTGAACTACCGCGGAGCCCTTCTTCGTTTCGGCGAATGAAGAGCACGGGCTCCGAGAGGCCCGCCCTATGTCTGCTCTATCTTCACCCAGATCTCTGCACTGGACCGACCATCCCGGCCGCGCGCTGCTGCGGCTGGCATGGCCGATCACGGTGTCGATGATGTCGTTCTCGACGATGACGCTGGCGTCGACCGCGTTCGTCGCGCGCGTCGGCTCGGACGAGCTCGCGGGCGTCGGGCTCGCGGCCGTCGTCGGGTTCGCGCTCGTGTGCTTCGGCATCGGCCTCCTGCGCGGCGCGAAGACCCTCGTGTCGCAAGCCGTCGGCGCGGGCCGGCGCGACCGCATCCCCGAGCTCGTCGGCGCGGCGCTCGTGCTCGCGGCCGTGCTCGGCGTGCTCGCGCTCGTGGCCGGCCAGGTGATCGCGCCCTGGATCGCGGCGTTATCGGCGTCGCCGCGCGCCGGCGGATTCGCGTCGCAGTACCTCGCGATCCGCTCGCTCGGTGCGCCGCTCGTGCTCGTCTACGCGGCGCTGCGCGAGGCGCGCTATGGCGAAGGCGATACGCGCGCGCCGATGCGCGCGTCGCTCGCCGGTAACGCGGTCAACATCGCGCTCGACGCGACGCTGATCCTCGGCCTCGGATGGGGCGTGCGCGGCGCGGCGATCGCGACGATCTGCGGCGACGCGACCGCGCTCGTGCTGCTCGCGTGGCCGATGACGGCGCAGCTGCGCCGCGCGCGGGCCAGCCTGCGCGCGCTCAAAGACGTCTGGGACCAGGGCGCGCCGAACGGCGTGCAGTTCGTGATGGAGGTCGGCTCGTTCCTGATCCTGACCGTGCTGGTCGCGCGGATGTCGGCGATCGACGGCGCGGCGCACCAGATGGTGCTGCACATCATCAACGTCTCGTTCTTGCCCGCGCACGCGCTGTCGGAGGCGGCGGCCGTGCTCGTCGGCCAGGCGGTCGGTGCGGGGCGCGACGAGCTCGTGCCCCGTGTGGCCAAGCGCACGCTCGCGATCGGCGCCGGATATTCGGCGACGTGCTTGCTCGCGTTCGCGGTGCTCGGCGGCGCGATCGCGAACGGGCTCGCGGCCGGCGACGGCGCGCTCGCGGCGCGTGCGACCACGCTCGTCCACGTCGCGCTGGCGTTCCTCGTCGCGGACGCGGCGAACGTGATCGCGCGCGGCGTCCTGCGCGGCGCGAGTGACGTGCGCTACGCCGCGGTGGTCGGCATCGCGACGTCGTGGCTGACCACCCCGCCCCTGACCTGGCTGCTCGGAATGCACTTCGGGCTGGGCGCGGTCGGCGGCTGGATCGGGGTCGCCATCGAGATCGTCGTCGGGGCGAGCCTGTTCTGGCTGCGGATCTGGCAGGGTGGCTGGCGCCCGGCAGCGGCCCGGGCCCGCCGCGAGCTGGCAGGCGGCGCCGTATAGGCCTCACCTCGGTCAGAAGATCTTGGTTGATGCCTGGTTGGCGCCGGGATATGCCCCGCTGTCATGAGGATGTCACGCGCGCTGGCCGTCGTGCTGGTCGGCTGTGCATCGGCCAACGGCGCCGGCCCGAGCGACGGTCCGATCGGCGCGGGAAATCCCGATGCGCCGGGCCAGCCGTTTCTCGATGCGCCGGCGCGCCCGATCGACGCGTTCCAGTTTCACGACGCGCCGGCGCCGCCGCCGCCCGACGCGTTCGTGTTTCGCGACGCACCGCCGCCGCCCGACGCCTGCGTGGTGATGACGACGCAGCTGCTGCTGAACCCGGTGTTCGACGCGACGCCGGTCGGCACCGACTGGCAGGCGACTCCGATCGATCCGATGTATCCGCTGATCACGAACGGCGCGATCGCGGCGCAGTCGCCGCCGTACTACGCATGGATGGGCGGGCTCGCCGGCTCGGACGAGGGCGAGGAAAGCGTCACCGATCTGCTGTACCAGGACGTGACGGTGCCGGCGAACACGACACAGCTCGTGCTCACCGGCTACTACGCGGTCGGCACCGACGAGACCACGACGACGACCGTCTACGATACCGGCACGTTCGAGCTGACGCAGACCGACGGCACGCCGATCGAGGGCGTGCTGGCGCTGTCGAACCTGTCGGCGACCTCCGGCTGGGTCGCGTTCTCGCACCCGGTCACCGCGAACCTCTCGGGTCAGACCGTACGCGTGTTCATGACGACCACGAACGACATCGTCAACGAGACCGGCTTCCTGTTCGACACGCTCGCGCTCAAGGCGACTCACTGCGACTGAGGCGCGGCCGAGCCGGTGAGGCTCGGCGGCAGCGGCGGCAGCTCGCTGAGCGCGGGCAGCAGCGCGATCTCGATGCGGCGGTTCTTCTGCCGGCCCGCGGGCGTCGCGTTGCTCTCGATCGGATCGTGCTCGCCTTCGCCGGCCGGGATGAGGTTCTCCGGCTTCATGCCGGCGGTCGTCATCACGCGCGTGACCGTCAGCGCGCGCTCGGTCGACAGCTGCCAGTTGTCGGTCGGGATGCAGCCGGCGGCCGGAGCCGCCGAGCCCGAGCCGGCACCGGCCTTCGGCTTCACGAAGTCCTGATTGTCGGTGTGGCCGACGATCAGGAACCGGCGGTCGGGAAACTTCTTGAGCACCGCCGCGACCTCGACGACCGCGTACTCGCCGGCCTTCGACAGCTCGGCCGAGCCGGTCGGGAACAGCACCTCCGACGGCAGCGACACGACGAGCTCGCCGTGGCGCGCGACGACGGTGAGCGTGCCCGTGCTGATCATCTTCGCGAACTGCGCGCGGATGTCCTCGATCGCGGCCATGCGCTTGTCGGCCTCGGCCTTCTGCGCGCGCAGCGCGACCAGCTCGGCCGACGACGCGGACAGGTTCTTCGTGCCCTCCGCCAGCTTCACGGTCGCGTCGCCGAGCGCCTTCTTGCAGACATCGAGATCCTTCGCGGACTGCGCCGTGCCGTCGAGCAGCGTCTTGCACGCGGCCGCGCGGCCGTCGGCCTCGAGCACTTTCTGATCGTTGCCGTTCGCGCGCTCGCGATAGCCGTAGCCGAGGTAGCCGATGTAACCGGCGGCGCCGGTGATCGCGATCGCGTACAGCCACAGCCGCCACGGAAACCGCCGGCCGCCCGGCGTCTTCGACGGACCCTTGACGGTGACGCCGGTGTCGACTCGATTGGCCATGCCCAGACGTTACCGCGCGTCGGCTCACGCCGCGAGCGGCCAGGCGAGGCGGCGCAGATCGGGCGCGACCGCGGCAAATCCGGCGCGCAGCCGCGCCGCGGTCGGTCGGCGACGTACATCCCGTGCGAGCGCCGCGCGCAGGAGCTCGGCGAGCGGCGCGCAACCGCGCGTGCGCTCGAGCCGCGCGAGCACGTCGGCGGCCGGCTGCTTGGAGAAGTGCTGGTCGAGCACGGCCTTGATCGTGTCGCCGCGGATCAGGACGGTGTTGGTCAGCACCTCGAACGCGACGCACGCGGCGGCGTAGACGTCGGCGCCGAACGGCTCGACGCCGTCGACGTTCTCCGCCCACACCTCGGCGGCGCCGTAATGCGCGCTGCCGCAGCCGGTGCGGATGCGGCGACCGGCGAGCCCGAAGTCGACGAGCACCGCGTCGCCGTTGCCGTCGCGCAGCACGATGTTCGCCGGCTTGACGTCGAGATGCGCGATGTGAACGTCGTGCATCGCGACGAGCCCGGCGAGCAAGCCATCCACGATCGCGAGCGCGCGCTCCATCGACACTCCGCGGCGCTCCGCGTCGCTGCGCGCTCCGGCCGAGCCGGAGCTTTCGATCGACAGCGCTGCGCCTTCGAGCGTGCGCTCGAGGTTGAGGCCGCGCACGAACTCCATGACGAGGATCGGCTTGGGCTGCGCGCTCGCGTCGAACGTGATGAAGCGGGCGATGTTGGGATGGCTGGGCAGGGCGAGCAGCGCGCCGGCTTCCTCGCGGAACAGGCGCTCGAACTCCTGCTCCGAGATCGTGCGCGCGATGTCGCCGGTGAAGTCCGGAACCTTCACGGCGACGAGCTCGCGCTCGGCGACGCGTGGCCGCGTGCGCTCGTCGGAGCGCACCGCGAGCAGCACCGAGCCGCCGGCGCCGCGACCGATCGGACGCACGACGTAGAAGCTGCCGAGCAAGCGCGACAGCGGCACCCAGCCCGGCAGCAGTGCCTCGATCGGCTGGGTCTGAGCCTCGGGCGCGGCGCGCGGCCGGCGCGACAGCCACAGCAGCACGCGCTCGACCGCGCCGGCAAGCGCGGGCGGCAGGCCCGCACGCGCGCGATCGATCGCGATCGCGATCGCCTCGTCGTTCGCGCCGGCCGCTGCACGCGTCGCAGCCTCGAGCTCGTCGCTCGCGTCGTCGGCGGGCAGGCCGAGCCGCGTGCGCGCGGCGTAGACGCGGCGCGCGAGCGCGCCGAGCTCGGTCGCGGCGGTGTCGAGCGCACCGGCCGGAAGGCCGTCGCGGCTGGTCGCGGCGGCGATGCGTGCGAGCTGGCCCCCGAGTCGCGCGAGCGCGAGTCGCACGCTCTCGACGCGCGGCGATTGCTCGGGAGGCAGGGCGTCGGCGAGCTCGGCGAAGCGCTGCGCGACGGCGCGCACGGCGTCGCCGTCGTCGGGGTCGGCGGCGGCCCACGTCGCCTGGTGCAGGCGCGCGTACGCGTCGAACACGCTTTCGACCTCGGGCACCATCGTCGCCTCGCGCACGATCGCGAAATCCTCGTCGGGAAACGCGGTCGTCCAGGCGAGCAAGAGGTCGGTGAGCTCGGCGTGGCCGTCGCGCAGGAGCGCGTCGCCGGCGCGGGTCATCGCGGCCCACACCGCGCGGCGCAGCGGCGATTGATCGAGCTGTGCGCGCGCCATCAGCTGGCGCACGGCGGCGAGCCGCGGGCCGAGATCCGCTTCGCCGCTCGCGCGCACGCCGTCGAGCAAACGGACGAGCGCGCGCAGCCGGGCGACACGCAGCCCGCCGTGCAAGACCGCGCCGCGCTCCGGCCTGGCCTCGCGCGCGAGCAGCGCGGCTTCGATGGCGCCGAGCGCCTTGCCGAACTGCGTGCGCGCCGGATCGGTGTCGGGCGCGAGCGCGAGCACCGCGGTGAGTGCGTTGTCGGCGAGCAGCTCGCGATCGAGCTCGCGCAGGAGGCGCATCGAGTGGCGGCGATCGATCGGATCCTCGTCGGTCGCGCGCTCGAGCCAGTCCGCGCACGCGGTGATCTCGTCGACCGCGACGCGCGCCTCGCGCAGCGCGGCGGTGACATCGCCGACATCGAGCGCGTCGCGCGCGGCCGCGATCGGCACGCCGACGCCGTCGGCGCGTGCGCCCGAGCCGAGCTCGGCCTCGAGCGCGTGGAGCAGCGCCCACCGGCCGTCGTCGCCGGTGTCGGGATCGCCGCTCATCTGCCCGCGCGTCCACGCGAGCGCGCTCGCGGCGGCGCGCGGCAACAGCGGCGCGGCCTCTTCGCGGCGCAGATCGACGAGCGCCTCGGCCGCCTCGAGCGGCGCGCGCGCGACGAGCTGGGTCGCGAGCTCGTCGGCGGCGTCGGGCGAGACCGTCGCGAGCCCGGCGAGGCCGAGGATCGTGCCGCGCGCGACGCCGGGCTCCTTCGCGGCGCGCTCGACGAGCAACGGCGCCCACCGCTGCGCCGCGCCGCCGCGCTCCAGCGCCGCCGCCGCCGACGCCGACGCGCGGCGCAGCTGCGTGTTCGAGCCGCTCGGACGCAGCTCGCGATCGATGTCGTCGGCGAGCTCGGAGTCGACGTGCGCGAGCAGGCCGCGCGCGATGCCGGCGAACCGCCACACGAGCGCCTCGCGATCGCCGAGCAGGCGGGCGAGCGCGCTGCGCGTCGCCTCGCGCGCGAGCACCTGCACGCCGCCGCGGTCGCCGCCGTCGAGCCGGCGCAGCGCCTCGCGCGCGCCGTGCGCCAGCAAGCGGGCCGCCAGCCGCCGGCCGGGCAGGGAGCCGGTCGCCGGCGCGATCGCCCAGCTCTGCGCCAGCTGCGGCTGCGCGAGCAAACCGATCGCGAGCTCGCCGATCGAGCCGGGCGCGGTGAGCGGCGCCGACAGCACGACCTCGAGGCGCGCGCGCAGGCCTTCGTTCGCGACCACCTTCGGCGAGCTGCGCGCGAGCGCCACGATCAGGCGCACGAACGTGTCGCGGTCGGCGTCGCGCAGGCGGGTCAGCACGCGGCGGCCGAGCTCGCGGCGCTCGGCGCCGGGCGGGAGCGCCTGCGCGAGCTCGAACAGCGGGATCGCGGCCGCCGCCGGCGACAGCCAGTCGAGCTCGCCGAGCACGCCGTCGCCGAGCGCGGTGCGGACCGCGAGCAGCAGCTGGTCGGGCGGAATGCCCTCGAGCGGCGCCGGCTCGCGCTCCGCGAGCTGCGCGATCACCGCGAGGCCCTGCCGCGCGACCCGAACGCGCTCGCCGGGATCCTCGAGCCGATGCAACTCCCCGAACGCGGTCAGATGTGACCGACCACTGCCCATCGCGACGATCTTAGAACGTTGTGCGCGAAATGTGCAGTTCCGCTGCGAGGAGCTGCGAGCGGAATCGGCGTGACAGCCCGCCGCGTCGGGCCGAAGCTTCGACCGCCATGAAGAGGGTCTTGGTAGCCGCGATCGCGTGCGCGAGCGCGTGTGCGTTTCAAGGCGGAGCCGCCACGACCGGAACGGGGAGCGGATCGGGCTCGGGCGCTGGATCGGGGTCGGGATCGGGATCGGCGACCGACAGCGACGGCGATGGCGTGCCCGATAACCTCGACAACTGCCCGACCGTGCCGAACCCGGACCAGCACGATCACGACGGCGACGGCCGCGGCGATGCCTGCGATGTCTGCCCGCATGTCATCGACACCGGCGCCGATCTCGATGGCGACGGCGTGGGCGATGCATGCGATCCGCGCCCGACCGAGGCCGGCGATCGCATCGCGTTCTTCGAGGGATTCTACGGGCCGGTCGCGTGGACGCCGGTGATCGGCGGCGCCGACTGGCAGTTCGCGAGCGGCTACGCGACCGAGGCCGACACCTCGGCGATCTACCAGCTCGTGCGGCCGGAGATGCCCGCGCCGAACAACGTGTTCGTCGACGTGCGGCTGCGCGTCAACGCGCTCGGCAGCGCGAGCGCGGCGCGGCGATCGGCCGGCATCGTGCTCGGCTACAACGCGCCCGACGACTACTACTATTGCGGGATCGCCGCGACCGGCGGCGCCGCCGAGATCGACGCCGGCAAGGTGTGGAGCGACGGCGACACCAACGGCAGCTTCGACTACGACACCGCGACGTTCGACGCGGCGATGCAAGGCGACTGGCTCGTGCTACAGGCGCGCACGTCGCAGCCGCCCGACGGCGACACCTCGCTCGATTGCCTCGGCGGCCGCGGCCAGACCGTCGGCGACGCGCAGTACGACGCGCAGGCCGAGGCCGGCGGCGAGATCGGGATTCGCACGAACTCGGCGGCTGCGAGCTTCGATTACGTGTTCGTCGTCGAGGTACCGCCGCCCACCGAGTAGCGGCGGCACGCTGCATGCTCCACCGAGAGGCATGCAGGTCCACAAAGCCTCCCGAAGCCGGCGCGCGCGCCGTCCGCGACGGCACATGCGGCTCGGCGAGCTGTTCCCGCACCCGTCGTCGATCGTGGACGTCGATCCGAGCGAGATGCTGATCGAAGGGCCCGACAACGACGAGGACGACGAGCCGGCGGCGGTTCCGCTGACCGAGCCGACGTCGGAAGACGTCGCGGCGAGCGTCGTGCGCGACACCGGCGAGCTCTACGGCGTGCACGTGCCGCCGGCTGCCGACACCGAGCTCGCGCCCGAGGACTCCGCCACCGCCGGCGATCCCGCGCTCGGCGAGACCTGGACCGAGGAGCTGCGCGCGAAGTCCTCCGAGAGCGGCGCGGTGCCGGAGCACGAGATCGACGTCATCGACGAGACCGACGACGCGCATCCGCATCACGCGACCGAATCGGGCGACCGGCCGGTGGCGGACAAGGGATCGGGTGGGATCGGCGGGCTGTGACGATCTGCCTCTGCTACGTTCGCCGCGATGAAGCTCCACGTCGTCGATCGCCCCGAGGCCCGTGGCACCGTCGTCCTGATGCACGGCTTCGGCGCGCCCGGAGATGACCTCGTGCCGCTCGCGCGCGTGCTCGACGTGCCGATGCGGTTCGTGTTTCCCGAGGCGCCGATCGCGCTCGGCGGCCCGTATGGCGGAGGCCGGGCCTGGTGGCCGCTCGATCTCGTCCGGCTCGAGGCCGAGCTGCGCGCCGGCACGCTGCGCGATCGCCGCGCCGAGGTGCCCGAGGGGCTCGCCGAGGCGCGCGCGCAAGTCACGCACATGCTCGACGAGCTCGCCACGCGCTTTCCCGGCAAGCTCGTGCTCGGCGGGTTCTCGCAGGGCGCGATGCTCGCGCTCGACGTCGCACTTCACCGCGAGCCGCCGCCTGCTGCGGTCGTGTTGCTGTCCGGCACGCTGCTCGCCGAGTCGGAGTGGCAGCCGCGGTTCGAGCGCCTGCGCGGCGTGCCGGTGTTCCAGTCGCATGGCCGCCACGATCCGCTGCTGCCGTTCTCGATCGCGGAGCTGCTGCGCGATCAGCTGCGCGCGGCCGGCGCGGCGCTCGACTGGAACGCGTTCGTCGGCGGGCACGAGATCCCGCCGACCGTGCTGGCCGCGCTCCGCGAGCTGCTGGCTAGAATTTCGACGTGATCAGGTCGCAGATGCCCTGGCTCGCCGCATCCGGGCAGCACAGGTCGTAGCCGTTGACCCCGCCGTACTGGACCGTGTGGACGCACACCTTCGAGCCTTGCGACGGGTAGTAATACATCCAGAAGAAGCACATCTCGTCGTTCGCGGACTCGCCGAACGCCACCGCGGCGGTGCCGGTGTTCGTCCACGTGCACGTGAAGTCGAGGCCGCCGCCCTGCGGGATGCTGAACCCCGGATCCGAGGTCGCCGTGATCGGCTCGCTCCACACGAACGGATCGGGCGCGTAGACCGCCGTCATCGGCCCGGTCTGCGCCGGCGCCACGTTGACGGTCACGTCGGTGCCGTAGCGATGCTCGTGGCCGGTGATCGCGAAGATGTGCGACGTGCTGAGATCGATATCCGACGGCACCGTGAAGTACTCGTGCAACGTCGCCATCGCGCCCGGGTTGATCGCCGTGCAGCCGGTGCAGCTGCCGATGTCGGGCGAGCCGGTGAACAGGATGCTCGCCTCGTTCTGGATCGTCGACGGGTCGGCCTCGTAGAACGTGACCATCGCGCTCGCGTCCATCGGCGTCTGGTCGGACGAGTTGATGTAGTGGAGCTCGAGCTTGATCATCTGGTTCGCGGCGAACGTGTACGCGACGCCGTCGGGCAGCGTGATCTCGTCCATCTTCTTCTGCGTGATCGCGATCGGATCGATCATGCCCGTGGTGTTGAGCGCGCCGACGAACGGCTGGCACGCGACCGGCGTCGTCTGCTCGGTCGTGTCCATGTCGTCCTTGTAGACGATCAGGTGGTGCGAGGTCGGGCCCAGGTTGTTGTCCATCTGGTGGACCTTGATCTCGCCGGCGTTGTCGAGCTTCATCCAGATGCACTGGGTGTCCTCGACGCCGGGCTGCACCGTGATCGGGCCCCACATGATCGTGTGCGCGGCGCCCGAGAGCGGCGGCGCGTCGACGTTGGGGTTCGGGTTCGGGTTCGACGACTTGGTGTCCTTGCCGCAGGCGGCAAACACACTCGAAAGCGCGAGCACGAGCACGAGGCGGTGCATGGGACCTCCCTGAATGCGCGCAGCGTACCGATCGTTGCCGCAATTGAACAGTAGTTCTCTCGCGGCCCAGCGCGATGACGCGCCGCGCCGCGATGACTACGGCGTAAGCCGCGTCACCTTGTAGCCGCGCTGGGCGAGCAGATCGAGCACGCTGCGCTTGCCGATGAGGTGCATGGCCCCGACGGCGATGAATCCGCCTCCCTCGGCGTGGAGCTTCTCGATCGCGGGGATCCACGACGCGTTCCGGTCGTACAGCATCTCGTTCATCATCTGGTCGTACTCGGCTTCGCTGCGGCCGGCCTTCTTCCACTCGCCGCGCTCCTCGTCGGACAGCGCGACCATCTTCGCGTCGTCGCCGGCGATGTAGGCCGCGAGCAGCGCCTTCTGGTTCTGCTCGTCCTCGTCGAGATCGTCGAGCATCTGCTCGAGTGCGCGGGTGTCCATCCACTTGACGAGCAGCGCGACCTGCTTGGCCGCGGGCTCGAGGTAGACGATCGCCTCGTGGGCGCGCTGCGCACGCGCGAGCAAGACGCCATCCATCGGCGCGGTGCTCGGCATGTTGCGCATCTCCAGCAACGTCGCCGGGATCGTCGGCGGCATGTGATTCATCTGCTGTGCGGCCGCCGAGCCGAGTGCGGTCTCGAGTTTTTGCCAGTACGCGTCGCCGAGATCGTCGTGCAGCGTGCGGTGATCGTGGCGCGACGCCATGTCTTTGCCGAGCGCGGGATCGGAGACGTCGGTCTCCATCGCGAACGTCGGCGCGTGATCGAGCTTCTGCCAGACGAGATCGGGCAGCCGCGATTCGGGATCGACGCCCACGTGGATCGTGCCGAGCGCGTACGACGTGTGGCCGTCCTTCTCGATCGACCACAGAAGCGGTCGCGGCAGCGGATCCTTCGCGCTCGGGGTCTGGGCCCACGGATCGGGCTGTTTCGCGGCGACCGATGTAGGTGCAGGCGTGGGCGCCAGCGCGTGATCTCGCTGGCATCCGGCCATCGCGATGAGCGCGACGAGCGCGATGGCGTGGCGAGGCGTCATGGGTGACGTTTACCACGCGAACCGTAGGGGTGCTCACAGATCATTGGAACAGGGCAGGCCAGCATGGGCGTTGTGTGGGGTATGCGCCTCGTGGTGGTGATCGTGCTCGCATCGGCGGGGGTCGCGTATGCGGATGACCCCATGGACAAGCGCTGGCCCGCGCTGCCGACCGACCACCTGCCGAAGGTCGAGGACGTGATGCTCGATCGCGCGAACGACTACGGCAACGTCGCCGCCGAGAAGCTCGACTCGCTCACGCACGACGTGATCGGCCTGCACTTCGACGCGCGCGGTCAGCGCGCGCGCATGCGTCTCGGCGGCGGGAACAGGCACTACCTCGAGCTGCGCATCGACAGCGACTGGCTGTTCACCGACGGCAAGGCCAAGGTGAACGCGCGCGTCGAGCTCGCGCTCGCCGGCCACGAGGTCGACTTCAAGCTGCCGGAGATGGATCTCAGCGAAGATTCGTACAAGGGCGAGCAGATGGTCACCGTGAACGTGCCGCTGCTCGAGAAGCGCTTCTAACCGGAAGCGTGCTACGCCACACGCGTGCGCTGGGTCGCCGCGCTCGTGCTTGTCGGCTGCGGTCGCGGAGAGCCCGCAACCGAGGGGCCGCTGCCGGTCGAGAGCGCGATCGCGCACGAGCTGACCGCGCGATTTCACGCGCCGGTGACCGCGCGCTGCACGGTGGTCGCGGGGGTGCCGGTGGCGTGCCGCGCCGCGCTCGACGGCGTGCAGCTCCCGGTCGCGGTCGCGGGCCGCGCGTGGCGGCTGGTCGGGCGGTTCGTCGAGACCGCGCCGATCGCGGCATACGTGCAGGGCGTGCTCGCCGATCTCGGCGTGACGCAACACGCGAGCTGCGGCCCGCGCGTCCAGACGCTGATGCCCGGCGCGCGCGTCGTGTGCACGCTGTCGAGCGGCGGCGCCGCGTTCGTCGACGTCGCGCGCGATGGCTCGCTCGCGCTCGAGCTCGCGCTCGATCGATCGGCGGCCTCGGCGCGCGGCGAAGACACGACCGCCGACCGCGAGCGCGATCTCGAGCGCCGCTCGCGCGAGCTCGATCCATGCTCCGCAACGCTAGGCGTCGGTGCGCGCCCCGGCGAGGCCGGGCCTTGCGGGCACGGAGATGAAAGCGACGAGGCGCAATAGTATGGTGCGCGCCGTGCTCCGCCCGTTCGCAGCCGTGCTCGCGCTAGCCGCGTGTGGTCACGCGCCGGCGCCCGAGCCGGTCGCGCCAGCGCCGCCGCCGGTCGCGCCCGCGCATCGCGCGGTCACGATCTCGATCATCGGCACGAACGATCTGCACGGGGCGCTCGTGCGGCTGCCGATCCTCGCCGGCTACATCGCGAACGTGCGCGCGGCGCGCGCGGCCGACGGCGGCGGCGTGCTGCTGCTCGACGGCGGCGACCTGTTCCAGGGCACGCTCGAGTCGAACCTCGGCGAGGGCGTCGACGTCGTGCGCGCGTACGACGAGCTCGGTTATGCCGCATCCGCGATCGGCAACCACGAGTTCGACTACGGCCCGGTGGGCCCGGCGGTGACCGCGAAGTCGCCCGACGACGATCCGCGCGGCGCGCTCAAGGCGCGCATCGCCGAGGCGAAGTTTCCGTTCCTCGTGACGAACATCGCCGACGATCGCAGCGGGAAGCTCATCGACTGGCCGAACACCGCGCCCGGCAAGATCGTCGAGGTCGCCGGCGTGAAGATCGGCCTGGTCGGCGCGAGCACGCAGGACACGCCGACGACGACGATGCCCGCGAACTTCGTCGGGCTCCACATGCTGCCGACCGCCGACGCGATCGCGGCCGAGGCGCGCGCGCTGCGCACCGCCGGGGCGCAGGTCATCGTCGTCGTCGCCCACGCCGGCAGCGATTGCCGGGACACCACGAACCCCGACGACACGTCGTCGTGCGAGCGCACCGCCGAGCTGTTTCGCGTCGTCGACGCGTTGCCGCGCGGCCTCGTCGACGTGTGGGTCGGCGGTCACACCCACGCGCTGGTCGCGCATCGCGTCGACGGCGTCGCGGCGATCGAGTCGCTGTCGTCGGGGCGCGCGTTCGGCCGCGTCGACCTGCACGTCGCCGACGGCCGCCTCGGGCAGGTCGACATCCACCGGCCGCAGCTGTTGTGCGCGCTCGACGGCCACGGCAACGCGGTGCCGGTCTCGGAGTGCAAGCCGCCGGTCTACGAAGGCAAGCCGGTGATCGCCGACGCGCACGTCGAGCAGATCGTCGTCGACGCGCTCGCGAAGGCGGGCGAGCGCCGCGCCGAGAAGCTCGGCGTCACGCTCTCGCGCGCGGTCACGAAGGAGTATCGCGTGGAATCCGCCGAAGGCGATCTCGTCACCGATCTCATGCTCGCGGCGCGTCCCGACGCCGACGTCGCGCTTACCAACGGCGGCGGCCTGCGCGCCGATCTGCCCGCCGGCGAGCTCACCTACGGCGCGCTGTTCGAGGCGATGCCGTTCGACAACCGGTTCGCGCTCGTCACCGTCACCGGCAAGCAGCTCGCGACCATGGTCGAGGCCAATCTGCAGCGCGACGGCGGCATCCTGTCGTGGTCGGGGCTCGCCGCGAAGGCGACGTGCGCGGGCGGCAAGCTCGCGGTCGCGATCGCGGTGCGCGGCAAGCCGCTGCATGCCGAGCAGACGTACACGATCGCGACGAGCGACTTTCTCGCGTCGGGCGGCGACGGGCTGTTCGCGCGCGCCGGGCTCCCCGACAGCGCGGTGCACGCGACCGACGCGATCATCCGCGAGGCGGTCGCCGACGTGCTGCGCGCGCGCAAGGGCTCGATCGATCCGGCGCAGCTCGGCAAGCGGCTCGACTATCCCGGCAAGCGGCCGGTCACCTGCGAGGCAAAGCCATGACCGACTGGACCCCGACATCGTGGCAATCGCGGCCGGCGGCGCAGCAGGCGAGCTACAGCGACGACGCCGCGCTGCGCCGCGTGCTCGACGAGATGAGCCGGCTGCCGCCGCTCGTCACGTCGTGGGAGGTCGAGGAGCTGCGCGGCCAGCTCGCGCGCGCCGCGCATGGCGACGCGTTCGTGCTGCAAGGTGGTGACTGCGCCGAGAGCTTCGACGACTGCCGCAGCGATCCGATCGCCGCGAAGCTCAAGATCCTGCTCCAGATGAGCCTCGTGCTCGTCCACGGCACGAAGAAGTCGGTCGTGCGCATCGGCCGCATCGCCGGGCAGTACGCGAAGCCGCGCTCGGCCGACTCCGAGACGCGCGGCGGCGTCACGCTGCCCGCGTATCGCGGCGACATCATCAACCGCGACGCGTTCACCGCCGAGGATCGCGCGCCCGATCCCGTCCTCATGTTGCGCGCGTACGAGCGCGCCGCGCTCACGCTCAACTTCATCCGCGCGCTCGTCGACGGCGGCTTCGCCGATCTGCACCACCCCGAGTACTGGGACGTGTCATTCGCGAAGGGCTCGCCGAACGCGGCGCAGTACGAGCGCATCGTCGAATCGATCCGCGAATCGCTCGACTTCGTGTCGGCGATCACGGGCGTCGAGGCCGAGGTGTTGCGCCGCGTCGACATCTACACGAGCCACGAGGCGCTAGCGCTGCACTACGAGCAGGCGGCGACGCGCCGCGTGCCGCGCCGCACCGGCTACTACAACCTGTCGACGCACTTTCCGTGGATCGGCATGCGCACGGCGCAGCTCGACGGCGCGCACGTCGAGTTCCATCGCGGCATCCGCAACCCGCTCGGCATCAAGATCGGGCCGGCGATGACCGCGGACTGGCTGCTCGCGCTGCTCGACGTGCTCGATCCCGACCGCGAGCCCGGCCGGATCACGCTGATCCATCGCATGGGCGCCGATCAGGTGCGCGTGAAGCTGCCGCCGCTGGTCGAGGCCGTGCGCGGTGCCGGCCGCACGCCGCTGTGGGTGTGCGATCCGATGCACGGCAACACCGAGACCTTGCCGCAGGGGATCAAGACGCGGCGCTTCGACAAGATCGTCGACGAGCTCGAGCAGAGCTTCGCGCTGCACACCGAGCTCGGCTCGCGCCTGGGCGGCGTGCACGTCGAGCTCACCGGCGAGGACGTCACCGAGTGCATCGGCGGCGCGCGCGGCCTGTCGGAGACCGACCTGGAGCGCGCGTACAAGAGCCGCGTCGATCCGCGCCTCAACTACGAGCAAGCGCTCGAGATGGCGATGCGGATCGCGCGTCACCTGCGCGGCGGGCGCTAGCGATGGCGATCGGTTTCGCCGGCAAGCGCGGCATCGGCTGGGTGCTCGTCGCGGGGTGGCTGATCCCCGCGATCATGTGCGGCGCGTACTTGATCCTGATGTCGACGAGCGACACCGACACCTCCGGCAAGATCTGGGAAGGCATCGGGCTCGCGTTCGTGCTGTGCCTGTGGTTCCTGTTCCGCACGCTCACGCGCCACGCCGCGATGGCGCGCGCGGTCGCGGTCGGCGATGCGACGCGCGTGCTCGAGCTCGCCGATCGGCAGTCCGCGAAGATGCGTTCGCTGTATCGCGCGCTCGCGTTCCAGATCCGCGGCGCATGGCCGCAGGCGCTCGAAGAGCTCGATCGAAGAGATCCGCCCGCGAGCAAGCGCGTGCTCGCGGCGACCGTACGCGTCGCCGCGCTCGTCGAGACCGGCCGTGCCGCCGACGCGCGCGCGGTGTTCGATCGCGATCTCGCGCGCCGCTCGCCGACCGCCGACATCGCGACGGCGTCGCTCGTGCGGCTCGCCGAGGCGCGAGTGCGCTGGGCCGAGGGCGATCTCGGCGGCGCCGACAAGCTGCTCGCACGCCTCGTCGACGACGTGCGAGCCGGCGAGAACGTGCGCGCGATCGCTCACGGCTATGCCGCGCGCATCGCCGACTCGCGCGGCGACGCGGCCGCCGCGGCCAAGCACCGCGCCCGCGCGGCCGAGCTCGCCCCGCGTAGCGCGGTCGCGTAGCGAGCCGCTGCCGGTGCCGCGAGCCGGTGCCGCGAGCCGCTGCCGGTGCCGCGAGCCGCTGCCGCGTGCCGCGAGCCGCTGCCGGTGCCGCGTACCGCGAGCCGGTGCCGCGAGCCGCTGCCGTGGCCGTAGCCGTCGCCGTCGCCGTCGCCGCTGGCTAGAACGACCGCGTCAGCGCGAAGCCGACCTGGCTCGGCGTCACGATCGGCGCGAACACCGTCTGATCGACGCGCTCCTTCTGGGGCGCCGTGTAGTAGATGAAGGCCGCCGCCGCCATCGCAGCGAGCCCGCCTCCGACCAGCGCCGTGCCCCAGTAGCGCGCGAGCGAGGCGTCGTTGTTGGCGTCGATCCGCTCGGTCATGTTGCCGGTCTTCTGATAGTTGTCCCTGTGGTTGTGGTACTGGCTGTACGCGTAGACCGCGACGCCGGCTCCGGCGACGAGCGCGACGGAACCCCCGATCCCGATCTCGATCCCCAGCCGCCGGCGTGGCTGACCGCGATCGACGATGATCGCGTTGTCGCCGGCGACGAACGAGAGCGCGAGCGTCTGGCCGCCGCGCCCGGTCACGTCGAACTCCTGGCGGATGTTCTTCATGCCGACCGCAGCCGCGCCCAGCACGTGATGGCCGGGATCGACCTCGACGGCGTGGAAGTCGTCGGGCTTGATGATCTCGCCGTCGATCTTGACGAGCGCGCCGGGTGCGTCGTGCGCGAGCACGATGACGACGGTCGCGACCTCGTTCGCGAGCTTCGCGGCGTGCTCCTTGGCGGCCTTCTCGTGATCGGGCAGCGGCGGATCGACCTCGGTCGCGCGATGCTCGGCCTTGCGGAACCAGTACAGCGCGGTCTTGAACTTGCCGAGCTCCTCGTTGCAGAGGCCGAGGTTCAGCATCGTGCCGGGCGCGAGCGGATCGAGTGCGATGGCCTCGTCGAACTTCTTGCAGGCACCTGCCGGGTCGTGCGCGGTGAGCAGCGCGCGGCCCTCCTCGAACAGCTTCGCGGCGCGCTGCTGATCGCCGGACGGCGGCGGCGCATCGGCGAACGCCGGCGCGGCGAACGCGAGCGCGGCCGTGACCGCGAGCGCGCGCATCAAAAATGGCCCACGGCCGCGAGCCCCATCTGCTCGGGATTGACGGTCGGTACGAACGCGAGCTTGTCGTCGTGACGGCCGAAGAACCACAGATAGGCGCCGACGCTCGCGACCACGAGCCCGCCGATGCCGACCGCGGTGCCGACGTTGCCGAGCGTCTGCGCGCTCTCGACCGCAGGCTGGCCGGTCTGGTCGCACAGGCCCTTCATGCAATGTCCCATGTCGAACTGCTGGTTGTAATCGTGCCAGGCAATGACACCGAGCACGACGCCGGTGACGACGAGCGCGCCGCCCGAGATCGTGACGATCTTGCCGAACGTGTGCCGCCCGCTCTTCACCGTCACCGGCAGCGCGAGCGCGGGGATCGCGATCGCCTTGTGCTCGCCCTTCGCGACCGAGACCTTGGTCTCGTACGCGACGCGGCCCGGCCGCGAGACCTCGATCGACACCTGGCCTTCATCGACGAGCACGTCGCCCACCTGGCCGATCGGGACGACCTCGTCGCCGACGACGATCTTGGTGTCTTCGGTCGGCGGCTCGGCAAAACCGAGCCCGAGGTGCGCCACGTTCTCCTCGACCTGCGCGAGGTGCTCCTCGGCGGCCTTGAGCTGCTCGGGGAGGTTCTGCTCGCGCGCGCGGTTGCGTGCATCGGTGAACAGCTTGTACGCCGACGCGTACTTCTGCGCGTTCTGATCGCACAGCGCCACGTTGAGGATGATGCCGATCGCGTTCGCGTTCAGCCTCAGCGCCTGCTGATACTTCCCACACGCCTCGAGTGTCTTGCCGTCCTTCTCGAGCGTCTTGCCTTGCTGGAACAACACGTCCGCCTGATCGTCGTTCGGCCCGGCGTAGACCACACCCGCAGCGAGCAACAAGACGACCCCGATCGTCTGTCTCATGCCGAAATCATATCAAGATCAGCGAGGCTTCGTGCACTCGGTGCCGTGAATGTCGGCGAACGGGTCGCACGTGGGCGGCGCGGGCGTCGGCTTGCCGTCCTTCGCGTCCTTGCCGTCCTTCGCGTCGTGCGTGACCGTGGTCTTGGCCGTCGACGGCGGGTGCGGTGGCTTGGCCGTGCCGGCCGCGGTCGACGAATGGTGCACCGCCGACCTCGTGGTGGTCGTGGTCGCCGTGGTAGCCGCCTTCATGCTGTCGTCGAACGTCGCGGTCGGCGCGGGCGGCGGCGGCGGCGGCGTGGCCGCCGTGGCGGTCGGCGGCGTCGCGGCGGCCTTCGGCGGGGCAGCGATCGGCGGAGGCGCTACGACCGGCGGCGGAGCCAGAACCGTCGTGGTGTCATCGTCGTCGCCGCCGGCTTGCGAAACGTATACGGCCGTGGCGGCGGCGCCCGCGAGCACGACCGCGCCGAGTGCATACAGCGGCCAGCGTCGGCGCCCGGTCGCGGGCTTTGCGACCGGCGCCGATCCATCCTGGGTCTGCGCGAACCTGCCGGGGATCACCTCGGATGGCCGATACGGCTGCACGCCGACCTCGGAACGCGCCTGCCACGCGCTGCCGGCGGGCTCGGACCCCGCGCCCCATTGCGGCGGCGGCGTCATGATGCGCACGCCGCTCGCGTCCTGCACCGGGATGCGCGGCGAGCTCTTCAGGTCGTCGAAGCCGGCCTGGCTGCGCCGCATCACGCGGCTCATCCGCTCGACGAGCACCGCGGCCTGTTGCGGATCTTGCGTGAACGGCGCGAGGTCGCGCGCGAGGTCCGCGGCCGTCGCGTAGCGCTGCTCGGGCGACTTCTGCAGGCAGCGCAGGATCACCGGTTGCAGCTGCGGCGGTGCGTTCACCATCGGCGCCGGTGGATCGACCGCGACCTTCACGCACATCTCCGAGAAGCTCTCGGCTTCGAACGGGCGCCGGCCCTCGACTGCTTCGTACAGGACGGTGCCGAGCGACCAGATGTCCGTGCGCAGATCGACCAGGCGCGCCGACCGCATCTGCTCGGGAGACATGTACGAAGGCGTGCCGAGCAGCGACTGCGTTTGCGTCAGCTGCATGTCCGTGCCCATCGGCGACTTCGAGATGCCGAAATCGAGCACCTTGACGAGCGCGCTGCCGTCGGGCCGCCACGTCACGAACAGGTTCGTCGGCTTGACGTCGCGGTGGACGATGCCCTTCGCGTGCGCTTCGACGAGCGCCTCGCACGTCTGGAGCACGAGCTCGGTCGCCCACGGCACGGGCAAGACGCCGCGCTGCTCGAGGACCTGGCCGAGGTCGTAGCCCTCGAGGAACTCCATCTCCATGTACGGCACGCCGTTCTCGAACGTGCCGACGTCGTGCACCTTCGCGACGTACTCGCTCTTGAGCTGCACCGCGGCCTTCGCTTCGCGCTCGAAGCGCTGCACCGCATCGCGATCCATCAGCACGTCCTGGCGCAGCATCTTGATCGCGACGCGCTGGTTGAGCGCGAGGTGCGTGCACTCCGCGACCACGCCCATCCCGCCGTGGCCCAAGATGGAATCCACTCGGTACTTGCCGAGGAACACCTGGCCGACGGTCACCCCGATATCGGCTGGCTTAACACTCTGCGCCACGAGACCGAAATCGTAGCGTGCCGCGGCGATAGGCTCAAGAACGACCGGTGTAGGCGTTCGCCTACGTCAGTGCTGGATCTGATGAATCTTGAGCACGTTCGTCTGCACGCCAGATCCCACCGGAACGGCCATCGTGACGAGCACGTTCTCGCCGGGAAGTGCAAGGTTGCGCTCGATCAGCGTAGCTTCCACGCGATCGACGAGCTCTTCGGTGGTCGCCGACGGGCCGATCATGACCGGCGTTACACCCCAGAACAGCGCGAGCCGGCGAAATGTCACCTCGTCGGTCGTGAGGCAGACGATGTTGGCCTCGGGGCGATACTCGCTGACCAGGCGCGCCGCGCCGCCCGATTCCGAGACCGCGACGATCGTGCGCAGCCGCATCGCGCGCGCGGCGATCACCGCGGCGTGCGCGATCGCGTTCGCGGACACCGCGAGCTGGATGTCGGGCACCTCGGTGTTCGCACGGTAGTACGCGCTGCGCTCGATCTCGTCGATGATGCGCGCCATCGTGCGCACCGCTTCGATCGGATGCGCGCCGCTCGCGGTCTCGCCCGACAACATGAGCGCGTCGGTCGAGTCGAGCACCGCGTTCGCGACGTCGCTCGCTTCGGCGCGCGTCGGGCGCGGCTGCGCGATCATCGACTCGAGCATCTGGGTCGCGGTGATCACGATCTTCCCGCGCTTGTTCGTCTCCTCGATGATCCGCTTCTGCCACAGCGGCACCTTCTCCGGCCCGAGCTCGACGCCGAGATCGCCGCGCGCGACCATCACACCGTCCGCGGCTTCGATGATGTCGCCGAGCCGCTCGAGGGCCTGCGGCTTCTCGATCTTCGCGATCACCGGGATCGACACCTGGTCGACCGTGAGCAGGCGCTTGGCCTCGAGCACGTCTTCGGGGCGGCGCACGAACGACAGCGCGACGTAGTCGACGCCGTGGCGAAGCGCGAACCCGATGTCGATCCGATCCTTCTCCGACAGCGCGGGCGCCGACACCTCGACGCCGGGCAGGTTGATGCCCTTGTTGTTCTTGAGCACGCCGCCGGTGATCACGATCGTCTTGACCTCGCGATCGCGCACCTCGCTGACCGCGAGCGCGAGGTATCCGTCGTCGAGCAGGATCTGGTCGCCGGTTTTCACGTCCAGCGGCAACTGTGCATAGGTCGTACACACCCGATGCTGGTCGCCGACCACGGACTGATCGGTCGTGATCGTGAACTCGGATCCCGGTTTGAGCTCGATCTGCCCCGCGGCGAAGCGCCCGACGCGGATCTTCGGCCCTTGCAGATCGAGCAGCGCGGCGACGGCTTTGCCTCGACGTTCCGCTTCGGCGCGGACGATCTGCAACATCTTGGCGTGGTCTTCGTGACTGCCGTGCGAAAAATTCAGACGCGCGACGCTCATGCCGGCGTCGATCAACTCGCCGATGCGCTCGGGTGTCGAAGACGCGGGACCGAGTGTGCACACGATCTTTGCACGGGGCATTACGGCGCTGCAGTAGACGCCGCAAACGTCTTGCTGACAACCGCGCGCCCCGGTTATTAACCCGGCCGATGCGTTGCCTGACCATCACGGGTGTGACGGGTGTGGTCTGCTTGCTCGCAGCCTGCACCGTCGATCAACCTCAGCCGGATCTGATCGGTCAGGACATTCGCCTGACCATCATCCACACCGCGGACATCCACTCGCGGTTGTTCCCGTATCACTACGTCCCGAACAAGTTCGACACCGACTACGGCCTGTACCCGAACTACGCGCCGTTCGGCGGGATCGCGCGCATCGCGACGCTCGTCCACCGGATCCGCGACACCACCGATCGCTCGCTGTGGCTCGACTCCGGCGACGCGTGGGAAGGCGCCGCGGTGTTCAACGAGTTCAAGGGCGAGCCGGAGATCCGCACGCTCGATCTCGCGGGCATGGAAGGCGAGGTGATCGGCAACCACGAGTTCGATCTCGGCAGCCAGCAGCTGTTCTCCGAGCTCGATCAGTGGTCGAACTTCCCGCACCTCGTCGCGAACTACCTGTTCGACGACTCGACGAATCCGCAGCAGCGCTCGCTGAAGGACATCGTCAAGCCGTACGAGATCTACGACGTCCAGGGCGTGCGCATCGCCGTCATCGGGATGGGCAATCAGGACACGTTGATCGGCAGCTTCTACGGCGGCAACTCGCTCGGGTTCCGGCCGATCGACAACCTCGAGGTTCTCACGCAGTGGGTCGGCTTCCTGCGCCCGCAGGTCGATCTGATCATCGTGGCCAGCCACCTCGGCCTCGACAACGACGAGGGCCTGTCGTCGTCGGAAGTCGAGGATCCGAACGCGTCGCTCGCGATCGAAGGCGTCGATCTCATCCTCGGCGGTCACCTCCACATCGTGACGAACCCGCCGAAGCTGCTGCCGAACGGCGACCAGGCGGTGTACTGCCAGACCCACGATTGCTCGACCGTGCTGGTGCACTCGGGCGCGTTCGCGAAGTACGTCGGCCGCATCGATCTCGTCGTCCACATCGGCAAGAACAACAACGATCCCGAGCAGCGTAGCCGCATCGTGTCGTTCGCGTACGACAACGAGCCGGTCGTCACGTATCCGGCGGGCGATCCGAACTTCATCCCGGACGATCCGTCGGTCGCCGGCCTGCTCTGGCCGTACTCGGTCAAGCTCAACCAGGACATCAACCTCGCCGGCGTGTTCGCGTACATCGACGCCGATCCGGGCATCAGCGCCGGCGACATCCTGCGCAACGATCCGTCGGGCGGCGACTCCCAGCTCGGCAACATGGTCGCGCGCTCGATGCAGGAGTTCCAGGGTGTCGAGGCGCAGTTCGCGTTCACGAACTCGCTCGGCATCCGCGACAACTTCTCCGCCGGCGCGCTGTCGAACGAGGAGATGTTCAACGTGTTCCCGTTCGAGAACACGATCGTCGTGATCTATCTCGCCGGCCAGGAAGTGAAGGACACGCTCGACTTCGTCGCGGCCAAGTCGGCGACGCGCGGCTGTCAGACCCAGCTGCAGACTGCCGGCCTGACCTTCGACATGATCTGCCGCGACGATCCGACGTCGACGCACACGTGCGACGAACCGAACCTCGGCACGAACACGTGCCGGTGCAACGTGATCGATCCGAACAACGTCGGCATCCAGTGCGGCCTGGTGGCGGGCGAGACCCAGCCGCAGGCCGACGCCGAGTGCAACCCGACCGATCCCGCGCTCAGCATCAGCGCGGTCAACGACCGCTGCAACCTGCAGACGCACCAGTGCTTCCAGACCGCGTGCGCCGCGAACATCTACATCGGCGACGCGTGCCGCAAGGATCCGACGACCGGCGTGATCAACCCCGCGGGCCCCATCGTCAACACGAGCGGCGCGAACGGCTGCGTGCCGCTCGAGATCAGCGGCCTCTACCGCGCCGCGGTCAACAACTACATCGCGCAGGGCGGCTCCGGCTTCATCGTGCTCAAGAACAACACGTCGCAGCAGGACACCGGCGTGTCGCTGCGCAACGCGCTTACCGTGTTCCTCAACAACCAGTCGAGCACGTGCCCGGCGCGTGCGGCCCAGGGCGGCCAGCAGACGATCTGCAACGCGTCGAACGCGCCCGGCGGCGACGTCTCGAAGTGCATCGTCGACACCTCGAATCCGAAAGCGCCGCTGGTGTTCGACGAGTACGGAAAAATCGGATGCCTGGACGAGTCCGTGGAGCCTCACGACGGGCGGATCAGGCCGGTGTCGCAATGAGGAATTTGCTGATCTGCCTCGCGCTCGCCGCCTGCACCGACCATCGCGCCGCCATCACCGGCACCGCGTCGCTGCAGATCACGCTGGTCACGCCCTCCGATCCGGGCTCGCTGGCGAATCGGCTCGCCGATACGGCGCGCACGGTGTCGGTCACGATCACGGCCTACAACGAACAAGGCGAAGTCGACACGACGTATAACAAGCTGCTGCAAGTGTACGTCTACTACCTCGGCACGCTGTCGCCGTACCTCGGCGGCTCGCCGTTCGCGACCGTGCAGATGGCCAACGGTCAGGGCGCGTTGACGAACGCGATGCTGCCCCCGGTGTTCGGCCCGACGACGTTGTGGTTCGACGACGGCGAGGACACCGACGCGACGTTCGCGACCGGCGTGTCGCCGACGCTGTGGTATCGCGACCCGTTCATCTCCGACATCCAGACACCGATCAGCGAGACGGCAGTCAACGCGCTCACCGACTCGCCGCTCGAGAACAAGAACGTGACGGTCGCGCTGTCGCGCTACGGCGCGCGCGGCGCGCTCGTGATCACGTCGCTGTACTCGTCGGGGTACACGCTCGCCGACGTCCAGTGCGCGGACGCCAACCTGACGCCGCCGTGCACGTCGCAGAACTACGACTACATCGACGTCTACTCGTACAGCGCGCCGCAGGATCAGATCAAACGCTTCCTCAACGAAGGCCAGATCATCCTGGCGAACTCGTTCATCTGCAACACGACGAATCCGTGCGGCTTTGCCGGCGGCATCTCCAACTTCGACGGCCTGATCGAGGTCGGCTTCCCGCAGACGTTCGTCAGCGGACCGGACAACGGAAACGGAATGGGGATCCCGAACAACCTGCCGACCGTGTGCACGGCGTGCGAGCCGGCGCCGGTCGTCGCCGATTTCAGCGGCAATCCGGCGACCGACTGGTTCATCAACCCGATCCAGTTCAAGCGCAACGAGGCCGCCATCATCGAGATCGACAACGCGAAGGTGTGCGACCTCGACAGCGACTACGCGACGTACAACGAGTGGAAGCTCGATCCATCCGGCGTCGGCGGCATGTGCACGGGCAAGAACATCCTCGACATCGTCACCGCCGGCACCGTCGACATCGATCCGTCGACGCTGGTCGGCAAGACCCTCCCGAAGCTCGTCGGAAGCTTGCGCCCGTACATGGAATACAACGTCTGGCTGGTCTATCCGCGTTCGCTGGCTGACATCACGACCAATTAGGAAAGCTCATGCTCATTGCTCGTTTCGTTATCTTCGCGGCCGTGGTGGCCGCTCCTCTGGTCGCGGTGGCGCAGCCGGCCGAACCGCCTGCCGATGGCTCGGGCTCGGGCTCGGGCTCGGGCTCGGGCTCGGCCAGCACCGAGGATCAGGACGCGCGCGTGCGCGAGATCGTGGACCGCGAGCTCGCCAAGATCTTGAACGACCGCGCCGCGAAGGATGCGGCCGACCGCGCCGCGCAAGAGCCGTCCCAGCCCGCCGTCGCGACCGCCAACTCCGAGCCGACCGGCTCGGGCGAGATGGCCGGGCACAGCGGCTTCATGGACACGCGCCTCGCGTTCACGCTCACCAACGAGAACCTGCTCGTGAAGCCGGGCGAGACGATCCCGAGCGTCCCGGGCTGGCGGTTCGGCACGCCGAACTCGCTGGGCGTCTTGTTCTTCGACAACTACGACACGCGTTACTCGGGCTTCGAGACGCTGTCGCACGCGGTCGGCTACCGCGACTTCCACAGCGGCCACTTCGACGCCGAGGCCGGGTTCGTGCTGCGCATCAACGAGCTGTCGGGCTCGAACATCAGCCTGTCGGACGACGGCAGCTACATCGTGCTGTCGAACTGGAAGGATCCGGACCACAAGGATCCGACGCGCCTGTCGCTGACCGTGTTCCCGGTCTCGGCCGACCGCTTCCGCCTCGGCTACAGCTACCGCCTGTCGTGGGGCGGCGACAACGAGTACTCGCGCGCGCAGTCGGCGACGCCGGGCGCGAAGCTGCAGTACGACATGCCGAACGCCTACGTGTTCGCGGGCGCGAAGAGCGCGGTCATCCTCGACACGCGCACGGCCGAGCAGAAGTCCGCGCTCGCCGCGCTGGCCGGCGCCGGCTGGGATCCGACGCCGATGGTCCGCGTCGAGTTCAACGGCGGCTACTTCGACCGCGGCTACAACCAGCTCGTCGACGTCAACGATCAGAAGGTGCAGCTGTTCGGCGGATCGGCGCAGGTCGCGATCCACCAGGGCATGCCGGTGCAGTCGTCGATCGATTACAAGCTCTACAAGTACAACGGCGAGCGCGTGACCGGCCTGTTCGACCCGGTGAAGTACCCGGGCGGGCTGTCGTGGCTCGTGATGAGCGAGTTCACGACGCTCGGGCAGACCCTCAAGGACCCGGAGAAGACCGGCACGACCAAGATCCAGTACGGCAAGGCGGGCGACATCAACGCGCGCGTCATGAAGGACCGCACCCGCCTGCGCTTCGACGCCAGCTATCGCGACCTTGCCTTCATCCTGCACTCGGTGCCGAGCCTGCCGACCTACGAGGACTTCCCGTACAACACGATGAGCTGTCCGAACTGCGGCTACACCGTCCACCCCGACTTCTTCGCGGCGATCGGCGCCGATCAGAACTGGAACGACTTCTTGACGCTCGGTGCGATCTTCGGCATCGAGGAGCCGGCCAGCTTGCAGTCGCCGGCCGCGATCCCGGGCGGCATGACCGGCGTGACCGGCAGCCAGACCGCGGTGATCCAGAACAACAACATCGACACGATCATCACGATCCTGCCGGCCGCCTGCGACGGCAAGCCGTGCACCGTGGCGCCCGAGTACGCGCTCAAGGCCAACGCGATGCTGACGTTTGGCCGCATCTACTCGGCGCTGCTCGAGGTGTTCTACGTCTACAACCCGAACATGACCGAGTACACGCGCACCGCTTCGGACGCGCCGTTCCAGTACGAGTTCGCTCACTTCAACCAGCTTGGTGTGAACGCGACTCTGCAAGCGCGGTTCTGATCGAATCGCGTTCGCGTTCGATCCCGCTGAATTGGATTCCGCGGACGCTCTGCGTTTTTCGCACGGGCCCGCTCTTTACTCCGGAGGGCGACGGTTATCCTCGACCGACCGGTGGTGCTCAAGCGTCTGGCCCCTGTGGTGCTCGCCGTCGGCTGCAAGGGGCCGACGGTCGAGCCCGAGCACCGCACGCCGGCGCCCGAGTCGGCTGCCACCGCGGTCGCGCCGAGCGAGCAGCCATCGAACGAGCCCAAGCAGCTGGGCCAGTTCACGATCACGTTTTACTACGTGATCGGCGAAGAGGAGGTCGCGCCGAAGCTCGACGTTGCGAACGAAAACTCCGGTGATGACAGGGACTTCGCTGCTACGACGGGCGACGACTCGGTCACGCTGTACGAGGCCGACCAGTGCGAGGCGATCGCCCAGGTCTCGCCCGAGTTCGCGACCCAGCTCGCGATCCAGGGCACCGGCAAGCTGCGCGACGGCCGCGTGCTCAACATCTGGGGCCGGTGCGCGTGCGCCCGCACGCCGTGCTTCAAGGTGACCTCCAACCAGTGGGGCAACTCCGGGACCGGCCGGCCGCTCCAGCCATTCCGGACGGTCGCGGTCGATCCCAAGGTCGTTCCGCTCGGGTCGCTTCTATACGTGCCGCTCCTGGAGGGCCGGACGATGCCGGGCCGGGCGCCGTGGGGCGGGTTCGTCCACGACGGCTGCGTGGTCGCGGACGACACCGGCGGCCACATCGATGGCAACCGGCTGGACCTGTTCGTGGCGCGCAAGGGCTACTACCTGGGCCTTTCGGGCAGCCAGTCGAGCCACGCCTGGGCGCGGCACGTGCCGGTCTACGACGGCAGCAAGATCTGCGAGCGCAAGGGCAAGAAGGTCGGCCGCAAGACCGGCGGCGTGTAACTGCTCGCCCGGGCGGTCGTATGCTCCACCATGAAGTGGCTCCCGCTCGTCGCCTTGCTCGGTTGCGCGACTGCAGCCGGCGATACGCGCCCGGATGACGGGCCGGTCGTGATCGAGCTGTTCACCTCGCAAGGGTGCAGCTCGTGCCCGCCGGCGGATGCGCTGCTGTCGAAGCTCGCGCGCGAAGGTGCGCTCGGTGGTCGCAAGCTCGCGCCGCTGTCGTTTCATGTCGATTACTGGAACGACCTCGGCTGGGCGGATCCGTTCTCGACCGGCGCGTGGACCGCGCGTCAGCAGGCCTACGCGCGCGCGCTCGGCGACGGCAGCGTGTACACCCCGGAGCTCGTCGTTGCCGGTGGGGCCGGCGTCGTGGGCTCGCAGGGCGGGCGCGTCGCGCAGGCGATCGCGGATGCACCGCGCCAGCTCGCGGTCACGGCGAGCGCATCGTGGCAGCCGAGGCAGGTCACGGTCAGCGCGACCGCACCCGCCGATGCCGACGTCTGGGTCGCGATCTGGGAGGACGGCACGCACACGAAGGTGGCGCGCGGCGAGAATGCCGGCGAGACGCTGGTGGGCGATCGGGTCGTGCGCAGGCTCGAGCGCGTCGCGACGGCCGGCCGGGCGGGGCAGGTCGCGATCGCGCTCGACGGCGGCTGGCAGCCCGGCGGCGCGGTCGCGTTCGCGCAGCGCGCCGACCGCAAGATCGTGGGCGCGACGCTGCTCGCTAAGTAAGCGAGCCTTCAACTGGCTACTCGAGTTGTCGCAGATTGCGACGCGCGCGCCGCGACCGGTGAGCGTCGGTCGTCGACGAGTCGCGAAAGGCGAGGCGGCCTCTGGTACAAACCGGGCATGACTCGTGCCGTTGCGGTCGTGCTGGCGATGTCGCTGCTCCTCGCCGGGTGTTTCCCTCACAACAAGAAAGCGCGGATGTACGCGCAGCTCGCGGAGGGCGGCTCGATCGCGGCCGGCATCGGCATGGAGTACTTCGTCAGCGGCGATTGCGACACCACGCCGAATCCCGGCATGCCGACGGCGACGTCGTCGTGCCACTCGCACGCTCAGATTCTCGGGGACGTCGGCGTGGCGCTGATCCTGGCCGGGTTGCTCGGCTTCGTCGCGACGATCTCGACCGCCGAGGACGAGGAAGACAACAAGCCGCGCATCGAGATCAAGGCCGACGCGCCGAAGCCCGTCGACAAGCTGCCCGCGGTCGTGCTGCCGCCACCGCCGCCCGCGCCCGCGCCCACGGCTCCGGTGCCCGCGCCGGCAGCTACGCCCGATACGCCCGCGTCCGCGCCCGCGGCGACGCCCGCGTCGTGAGATGCGGGTAGCGGCTTCGGCTGCGGCTGCGGCGGCGGCTGGCGGCAACGGCTTCGGCTAGCGGCCGCGGCTGCGGCTCGCGGCGGCGGCGGCTTCGGCTGACGGCAGCGGCAGGCGGCTTCGGCTGACGGCAGCGGCAGGCGGCTTCGGCTGACGGCATCGGCTGACGGCAGCGGCATTCGGCTTCGGCTGACGGCAGCGGCAGGCGGCTTCGGCTAACGGCCGCGGCTTCGGCTAACGGCCGCGGCTAACGGCCGCGGCTAACGGCCGCGGCTTCGGCGCGCGGCATGCGGCTCGCGGCACGCGGTCGCGGTCGCGGTTCGCGGCACCGGCTTCGGCCCGCGGCTGCGGTCTGCACGGCGCGAACGTCGCGCGCGCCATGACGCGCTCTCCTTCGGCTCTGCTCGCGGTGGCCGGCGGCGCCGCCCCCGCGCCGCTCCCGCGCGGCGCTCGCGCCGAGCGCGGTGGACGATCGTGCTTGCAGTGAAGGTCGGTGCTGCGCGCGAGGTGCGAGCAGACCGACGACGGGGGCTCGGCACGAGCGCCGCGCGTTGGGCGGCGCTGGGGGCGAGCGCCGCCGCCGGCCACCGCGAGCGGCGCCCAAAGGAGAACACGTCATGTTTCACGCACTCGAGTTTTCGCTCACCGTCCT
>Ga0335083_10000376_pt1 | contig 68994 bp, 55 predicted proteins | sample Lox_Sample_42_FD_206716 | JGI IMG/M metagenome (GOLD analysis project Ga0335083, IMG submission 206716) | Soil microbial communities from Loxahatchee National Wildlife Refuge, Florida, United States - Lox_Sample_4.2 | ecosystem: Environmental > Terrestrial > Soil > Wetlands | place: USA...
CGTGCTCTTGCCTCGCTCGTAAAGTTGCAGAATGCGCTTGCGCATCGGAACAGGTATGGCTCGCATGAACACACTCTGCTTCACATCTTCCCTTTTGTCAAGCTACATTATTTATGGAATCGCTCTAGCCCAGGCTGTTCCCAGCCAGGAGATTCCACTTCTGCCATAAAGTAGTTGCAATTGAGGCATCGCGGTACGTTTGTACTATAGCCAAGCCTTTCCTCCTCTGCGAACCTGTACTTGTCTGAGTCGTAGTGCGAACAGTTCTCCGTGAACTGCTCCATTGCAGGCTGCGCCTCCCACATCCCCGGCGCACAAGGGACAAGCGCATTGGCTTCCGCAGAAAATAGCAATCCAAGAGGGGGCACAGCTTCGCCCGGTTCGGCGCAGGCGCCCAAAGGCATTTCAGTCGCTCACGAGGTCCCCGTCACTGCCACTGGCGCTCGCCCTGGCGCGAATTCCGGCAAACGCGAACTTTTCACCGAGTCCACGACAACCGCGTTGGTCGTCTCCAACGGCGGCGTCATTCGCCTCGCCACGGCAGTCGAACCCGGCCAACTGCTCTTCCTGACCAATCAGGAATCCAAACGCGAAATCGTCACCCAGGTCAAACGCAGGCGCGACAACGCCGCCGCTGGCTATTACGTTGAGTTGGAGTTTACAGAACCTACCCAGGGGTTTTGGGGCATTGACCTTTCAGAGAGTCCCGCGGCGGCCACGGAGAGCTATCAGAGAAGCGTCGCCGCAGAAATCTTACAACCTTCAGAAGCAGGCTCGGACGACTCTGACGAGCCCGCGCCAATTCCCTCCGCCAGCGAAATCCAGAGTTTGATGAATGAAGTAGAGGAACTACGGACACAACTCATTTCGCTGCAAACCCAAGGCGTGCCAGCCGGCGCGAGCATGCCAGCGGCGGCTGCGCCAGCCATTAACTTGCCATCAGCATCCGCCCCTGTGCCTCCGCTCTCGGATCTCCTCTCTTCATTTCTCGCTCCGGCGACAGCCTCGTCGCAAGGTTCACCAGCGCAGGCGCACCGGAATCCTCCCGTACAGGCAGCAACTTCAACTCCGACTCTTGAGTCGCCCGAAGCGGAGGATAAAGAGAGCATCTCACAAGAGGAATCTCCGCCAAAAGAGGCTCCCGCGCCTGAGGTACTGCCCGCACCTGAACCGGCAAAAGTTTCAAAGAAAATTCCGGAAGTAAAGCCACAGACAGAAGCTCCTGGCGATCGCTTGGGCCCGCTACGCCTCGGTCTTCTGGCAGTGGTCTCGCTTTTCGCAGTCACCGTTGCTGCCTGGAACCTGCACTGGTTTCCATTTTCGTCTCGATCGTCCAGTCTCTCCGCTTCCGGTAATTCAACTGCCCGCGCAGCACTGCATCCTGCGGCGCCCGCGCATCCCGCATCTCAGCAGAAAACGGGTGTGCAGCCCGTTTCGGGTGCCTCCGCGGAAACCTCCAGCGCTCCGCCCTCCGGCTCCAACGCGACGACTGCTTCTGCGCAGCCAATCAACTCCGATGCAACACGCCCCTCGGATACTTCCTCCCGGACCAAAGTCGAGATTGCCTCCCGTGCTGATTCCGCGCCGAATCCAGCGTCCAGGGAATATTCCGAGCACGTAAAGTCCGTGGCCAAGCGTTCCAAAATATCCGTCGCCAAGTCAGGAGAAGAAAGCACCGCTTCTGCTTCCGATGGCGACTCTGAGACAGTTCCTCCCCGCTTGCTCAAGTCCGTCCGAGCCATTGCTCCATCGGCTGCATTGAAGGAATTTTTCACCGGAAACGTCACCCTCGACGCGCTCATCGATGAATCCGGCCACGTGAAATCCATGAAGGTTCTTTCAGGTCCACCCTCATTTCATAAAGCCGCCATGGAAGCTCTCAAGCACTACCGCTACGAACCCGCCCGTCAAAATGGCAAGCCCGTCTCCGCTCACCTCACCGTCCTCGTTCCTTTCTGGTTCGAACCGTAACGGCTCCCTCGCCTCCCCGCTCCCGCAAATCGGCGACAATATCTGAAGCTGAGAATCTTTTTGGCTGAGGCGCTACCCGAACTCCCACGATTCGCCTCCCGTTTGCAACACACGTATAATCAAAGATCGCAAACAACTATGGCTAACCGCGCCTATCTGCGCGTCTGGACGCGCGATTTTTCCGAATCTACCTTGATCCCCCAATTCGCGAGGTTTCTCGCGACCGCGCCTCTTTCCGCGTCGGAAGCTGCATTCAAGGGTTTCGTTGTCCAGCCTGTGGATGCTACGGAAACTCCCGTCGCCGAATGGGACCTGAACGGCCAAGGCTACGGCGCAGCTGAGGTCGCCGCTTTGGCCGCCCAGCACGTCCACTCGGACAGCGCGTACATCGCCGAGGCCAAATGGGATTTGTGGAGTTTCGACGCGGAAACTCTGAAGTGGACTAACAAGCCGGAGCCTCTGCTTCTTACTTGCCATGGCCCCGAGTATGACGGAGGCATCGCCGCATCCGAGGGACATTTCGTCGCCGATCTCGGCTTCGAACATTTTTTTACCGGACACGCGGGTCTGCTCGCTCCCGGCGCAGCTTCGAATCCCTTCGAATCCTCGGATCATCCAATCGAGCATACGTTTCGCCAGTGGATGTCGGCTCCCGGCAACCTCAAGGAATATCACGCCAAGACCCGTGAAAACATCCAACAGTTGTTCAACTGGGTCGAGTCCGTCGAGCGGGCTCTTCCCGTGGAACGCAGCCAGCTCTGGTCGGAAGGAGAGCAGAACTTCGAAGCGCGCCTGGACGCCATTCTGGCCCACCGCTGAATGTGGCGTGCAAGCAACTTCGGCACGCTGGCTGCTTCCGCCAACGGCTGCCAACAGCTAGAATCGTTCTAGAGTCCGCGCACGGTCTGGTTCTCGGACGCGAAGCGGTTAAAGTGGATTGAATTTCTTGAACACACCAGAAAAGGATGCCGAGCCGGGCGTATAGTAGGAATCACGCTGATGGCGGCAAATCTCTGATGCGCGAATCTCAAAATCCCTCGCACTGTTCGGCTAGTGCCCCACGCTCGGCTGCCTCTCGAATGGCGAACGAGCGCGCATTCTTCTCCCGGCTCGGAAGTCTCCAGGGCCACCGGGTTTTCCTGCCGCTGGCAGTCTGTTCGCTCATGTTCTCGGCTTCGCTCTTCCTCGGTTGCGGCGACGAGCCGGCACAAAAACCGACCGAAGAAGCAGCCGCCAAGCCCGCCGAGCCTGCCGTTCCCGACGACATCCAAGCCGCTGCACACAATCTGCTTGGAAAAGAAACCCAGGTTCTCGTCTTCGGCGATCTGGCAAAAACAGGCAAGCAGCAATTCCTCGCCGCTAACGTCGTCCCGAAAAATCCGAAAAATCCTATCCCCGGCACCATCGTCACGCGCGCCGTCCTCGCGGAAAAAGACGGTGACCAGTGGAATGAACTCCTTCGCTGCGATGAATACCTGAAAAATTCCAAAGGGTATCTCGCTCTGACGCCGCTCTCCTCCGTCGCCGGCTGGCGCATTCAGTACGATCAGGATCCCGTCAAAGGCATTCAGTTGTATTTCACCCCCATCAAAGGCGCGGGCGCCTCGGATCCCCATCTCTTGCCCATCGGCGTCGCCTGGAACGCGGCCACCAAGCGCTACCAATCGCTCGACCGTACCTACGAACATTTCCTTTTGGAAACGCCTTCGCTCTCCACCGCCAGATCGGTGCTCCGATGAGCGCCGCTGCAGCCACCATCGGCGCCACGCCCGCGGCCAAAAAACCTTCCAAATCCTCCTCCTGGAAGCATCTCCTCGGTCTGGTCCCCTATCTTGGCCGTTATCGCGGATCGATTACCCTTGGTATGTTCGCCTTGGTCGTCTCGAGCATCGTCCAAAACGTAATTCCTCTCGCTACTGGAGTCCTCACCGATATTCTTGCCGGCAGCGCCCATCCTTTTGAGCGCAGCGCCCAAGGCCACTTGCTCACTGGCTCCTGGTTGAGCCGCGCAATCCCCTTCTACTCGCCCCACAGCCGCCACGCTCTTGGAATTTATTGCCTTATGCTCATCGCTCTTGTTTCCGTGCGCGCCGTGCTTTCCTTCCTCACGCGCTGGGTTCTTATCGGCATTTCGCGCGACATCGAATTCGACATTCGCGGCGGCCTGCTGAATCGCCTTCTCCTTCTCGAGCCCGAATTCTACTTCCGCAATCGCACCGGCGAACTCATGTCCCGCGCCACCAACGACCTCAACGCGGTGCGTATGGTTCTCGGCCCAGGCATTATGTACAGCGGCCAAACCATCATCGGCATGGCCCTCGCCATCGCCGTGATGTCTCAGCTCTCCGGCAAACTCACGCTCTGGATTCTTCTCCCCGTCCCGTTTGTGGCTATCGTCGTCCAGCATTTCGGCAAAGTAATTCACGAACTCTACGAAAAAATTCAAGCCTCTCTTGCTACTCTCTCCGCCAAAGTCCAGGAAAATCTTGCCGGCGTCCGCGTTGTTCGTGCCTACGCGCAGGAGGACGCCGAAATTCGCGGCTTCGATGAACCCAACCGCGAATACGTTTCACGCAACATCAAGCTGATCCGCACTTGGAGCATGTTCATGCCCACGCTCCAGGCCATGATCGGTGTCACCTTCCTAATCGTTCTCTGGCAGGGCGGCCATCTCGTTCTGACTGGCCGCCTTTCTCTTGGCGCGTTGATCGCCTTTTACAGCTATCTCGGCATTCTCGTTTGGCCCATGATCGCTCTCGGCTGGGTCACCAACATTTTCCAGCGCGGCGCCGCTTCCATGGGCCGCTTGAATCACATTCTCGTCGCCCAGCCCCAAATCGACGACAGCGCCGCCACCTTGCCACCCGATAAAGCCGTCGATGGCGAAATTGAATTTCGCGATCTAACTTTTGCTTACCCGACCACCATGGCCGGAGCCTCCACCAACGGCAGCGGAAGTGGCAACCGATCCGCGACCGATGGCGTGCTTCACGACATCAATCTCCGCATTCCCGCAGGCTCAACGCTCGCCATCGTCGGCCCCACCGGCAGCGGCAAAACCACTCTAGCTGCCCTCGTCTCTCGCCTCTGGGAAGCTCCCGCTGGTTCCGTTTTAATCGATGGCCACTCCATTCGCGATTGGCCCCTCGACACGCTCCGCCGTTCCATCGGCTACGTTCCGCAGGACACCTACCTCTTCAGCGAAACCGTCGGCGAAAATATCGCTTTTGGAATGCCGACCTGCAATCTCGAGCGCGTTCGCGAAGCCGCCGAAGTCGCCAGCCTCGATAGCGACGTCGAGGAATTCCCTGCGAAATACGACACCATGGTAGGCGAACGCGGCATCACGCTTTCCGGCGGCCAAAAACAGCGCACCGCGCTCGCCCGCGCTATAGTGCGCGACCCACGCATCCTCATCCTTGACGACTCGCTCTCTAGCGTGGATACGCAAACCGAAGAGTGCATTCTCAGCCGCCTCCGCGGCATCATGCGCGGCCGCACCACCATTCTCATCGCCCATCGCACCTCCACCGTCCGCGACGCCGATCAAATCGTCGTCCTTCGCGATGGCCGCATCACAGAGCGCGGCACCCACGACGAACTCCTCTCGCGCGGCGGCTATTACGCCGATCTTTATCAGAAGCAATTGCTTGAAGAAGAGCTCGAACGCGCATGACCAATATTCACGAGGAAGAGAAACTCGGAAAAGCTTACGACTCGCGCTTGCTAAAGCGTCTCGTCGATTACTTGCGTCCCTACAAATGGCGCGTCGTTCTGGCCATGGTGCTTGTCGCCATCGTCACGCCCCTCGAGCTCGCCCCTCCCTGGCTCTTTTGGCGCGCCATCGACGGCTACTTCACTCCCACCCTCAAACATCTCATCCCTGAAACCCAGGCCTGGCGCGGCATCGAGTGGATCAGCCTCGCCTACCTCGCCATCCTCATTTCCGATTTCCTCGCTCAATACGCGCAGATTCGAATCATGCAGCGCGTCGGCCAGCAAATCATGTACGACATGCGCCGCGAAATCTTCGCCTACATCCAGCGCCTGCCCATGAGCTATTTCGACCGCAATCCTGTCGGTCGGCTCGTCACCCGCGTCACCACCGACGTCGACGCTCTCAACGACCTCTTCGCCGCCGGCGTCGTCACCATGATCAACGATTTCTTCCTCCTCATCGTCATGGCCGGCTTCCTTTTCATCGTTGACCGCCGTCTCGCCTTCGACGCTTTCGCTGTGCTCCCCTTCATATTTGTCGTCACCTATTTCTTCCGCAAGTTCGTCCGCGAAGCGAATCGCCGCGTTCGCACCGCCATCGCACGCATCAACTCTTTTCTCCAGGAATACATCTCCGGCATGAGTGTTGTGCAGCTCTTCAATCGCGAGCGCAAGGCCCGCATCGAATTTGAGAAGCGCAACCGCGACCACATGTTGGCCTGGTACGATGCCATCCTGGCTTTTGCGCTTTTCTATCCCGCCGTCGAATTCCTCAGCATCGCCACCATCACCTTGATCTTCTGGGCTGGCGGCAATCGCGTCCTCGGAGGCGGCCTAACCCTCGGCGTCCTCACGGCCTTCACGATGTACGCCACACGTTTCTTCCGCCCCATTCAGGATCTCAGCGAAAAGTTCAACATCCTGCAGTCCGCCATGGCCGCTTCAGAGCGCATCTTCCGTCTGCTCGACGAGCCAATCACCATCGGCTCTGTCGCCCAAGCCGTCAGCCTCGAATCTCCTCGCGGCGAAATCGAATTCCGGAACGTCTGGTTCAGCTATCGCGACGTTCCCGAACCAGCCGATGAAGATTGGGTCCTACGTGACGTCTCCTTCCGCGTCGAACCCGGCCAGACTCTCGCCATCGTTGGCCACACCGGCGCCGGCAAAACCACTCTCATCTCTCTGCTCCTCCGCTTTTACGATGTCCAGCGCGGCCAAATCCTTCTTGATGGCGTCGACATCCGCCAGATCAACATCCAGAATCTCCGCCGCCAATTCGGTATCGTCTTGCAGGATTCTTTCCTCTTCACCGGAACCATCGAATCCAACGTCCGTCTCGGCTCCCCTGGCATCGACCGCCTCACCGTCGAGCACGCCATCGACGAAATTGGTCTCGGCGACTTCGTGCGCACACTCCCCGAAGGCGTGGACACCTCCGTCAACGAGCGTGGCTCCACTCTTTCCGTCGGCCAGCGCCAGTTAATCTGTTTCGCCCGCGCTCTTGCCCACAATCCAAGTTTCTTGATCCTCGATGAAGCCACTTCGAGCGTCGACACCAAAACCGAGCTGCAAATTCGTGAAGCTCTCGACCGCCTCCTCTCCGGCCGCACCTCGCTCGTTATCGCTCATCGCCTGAGCACCATCCAGTACGCTTCGCGCATTCTTGTCTTCCACAAAGGTCGTCTCCGCGAGCAAGGCGCGCATCAGGAACTTCTGGCCCAGCGCGGCATTTACTATCGTCTTTACCAACTCCAATACAAAGAGCAGGAACTCGGCCTTCCCGAAGATCCGCGCGACTCCGCAGGCAGTCTCGCCGACCAGCCTCGCGGCCCGCTTCCCGCTCCTCAGCCTGCTACCGACTGATCTTCACCCTCGCGCATGCCTCCCATTCCGCTTCTAATTTCCGCCGGCGAAGCTTCCGGGGATATGTACGCCGCTCGCCTCGCCACGGCCCTCCAAAAACGCATCGATGTCTCTCTCTTCGGCATGGGCGGCCCGCAAATGCGCGCCGCTGGAGTTGACGTCATCACCGACTACAAGGAAGTCTCCGTCGTCGGCATCACGGAAATTCTCAGCCATCTTCCTTCTCTAATCCGCGCGATGCGCCACCTGGTCTCCGAAGCCAAGCGCCGCAAGCCACCTTTCGCCGTCCTCACCGATTTCCCCGGCTTCCATCTTCGCCTCGCCCGCAAACTTCGTCCCTTTGGCGTGAAAAACGTCTACTACATCTGTCCGCAATTCTGGGCCTGGCGTCCCTGGCGGGTCCGCGTGATCCGCCGCCGCTTCGCACAGGCGCTTTGCATTTTCCCCTTCGAAGAAGACTTTTTCGCCAAAGCAGGCATCCCCACAAAATTCATCGGTCACCCCCTGGTTGGCAATGTTCACGCCTCTCATTCCCGTGAAGAATTCTGTCGCGCCCAAAATCTCGATCCTGCTCAACCAATCGTCACCATCCTCCCCGGCAGCCGTCACGCCGAACTGGCCCAGCACATGCCCATAATTCGCGAAGCTTGCGCGCTCATTCACTGCCTCCGTGCCGTGCAATTCGTCATCGCCGCGGCCGCTCATGCCAATTTAAGCGACCTGCGCTCCGGCTGGAACCCTTCTCTAAACGTCCGCATTGTCGAAGACCAAACATACAACGCCCTCGCGGCCGCCGACGCCGCCATTATCTCTTCCGGAACCGCCACAATTGAAGCCGCTCTCCTTGATGCGCCCATGGTCGTCGTCTATCGCGTAACTCCTCTAACCGCCCTCCTCGCCAAGCCCCTGGTCCGTACCAAATTCTTCAGCATGGTTAATCTGATCGCCGAGCGCCAAGTCGTTCCCGAGCTGATTCAAAAGGATTTCACGCCGGAGCGCGTCTCCCACGAAGTCCTCCGCCTCCTCAACGAACCCTCCGCCCGCGCAACGCTCCGCTCTGGTCTCGCCGAAGTCCGCCAACGTCTCGGCCCTCCCGGAGCCGTCGATCGCGCCGCAGACGCCATCGCTGCTCTTCTCTCAACTCTCGCTGGCAACGCTTAGCCCCGTCTCTGCTATCCTATATAGGCAGACACGTGTTGCTCTGCATCCCGGCGAAAGGTGCCCTTTGAAAGCTCTGCTGCCGCTCCGACGAAGCATTTCACTCGCATGCGCACTATCTATACTCATCGCGCTCGCCTGCGCACCCTCTCCCACGCGCGCACAGGCCGCCCCGCAAGTTGGTTTTCTCGCCGATCACTACGACATCTCCGCCACTCTTGATTCCAATCGCCAGTCCATCAGCGCCGTCGCCAAAATCAATTTTAAGGCCACCACAGTTACCAGCAATCTTCGCGTCGAGCTCCACCCCAATCTAATCGTCAGCGCGGTAACCACCGCCGACGGCAAATCCGTCGGTTTTGGCCGCGATTCGATGAATCCTCTGTACGTCCTCGTCACGCTGCCAACTCCCGTTGCCGCAGGTGACCATGTCACTCTGACCTTCACCTACTCCGGCCTGCTCGCCAATGCTGAAAATAGCCCCGTTCCCGGCGTCACTGCTGCTTCCATCGGCCACGACAACGCTTACCTTCTCCTCCCGGCTCGCTGGTTCCCGCTCACGGACTATCCCTCCAATCGCTACACCGCCGCGTTCCACTTAAATGTCCCTGACGATTTCGCTGTCGCTGGCTCCGGCAAATCCTCCGCACCCACACCCATGGCCGGCACCGCTTCTGCAGGCGGCGGTCGCTTGCTCTACAACTTCGATTGCCCTACCCCCGGTCCTCATGGCACCTTCGTCGCCGGTAATCTCCAGCTGAATCCCAAGCAGTCCGAAGGTATCAACGTTGCCATCTATGCCCCGCGTTCCGATTCCGCCAATGCCCAAGGTTTTGCCGATGACGTAGCCCACGCCGTCACTGTCTTTTCCGATCTCTTTGGTGGCCTCAGAGATCCCGACATGACGGTCATCCAGCTTCCCGACGGCACCCTCCGTGATTTCTCAGCTCCGGGCGTCCTTCTCCTCAGCCACCGTCTTTGGGAGCCCAAATCCGCCGAGCGCACTATCGCTGGCCTCGTCGCAGCCCAATGGTTTGGCAATTCGATCCTCCCCGCAACTCCCGGCGACGTCTGGGTCACCGACGGCCTCTCCCGCTACTGCCAAGAGCTGTACGCCGAACAAAGCGCCGGGAAGGAAGCTGGCCTGCGCGCTGTGGACGAATTCGCTGTCGGCGCTCTGATGTATGAAGACGCCGCTCCCATCGCTCAGGCCGCTCGTCTCGCGCCGTATTCCAGCGACTACCGTTCCGTCGTCCTCAATAAAGGCGCCATGGTTTTCCACATGCTTCGCGCCCTCATGGGCGACACCGCCTTCGGCAAGCTCCTGAAGGATTTCGCAACCACCTACGCGGGCAAGACCGCGACGATCGCCGAGTTCGTTGATCTAGCCGACCGCGACGTTCAAGCCGCTGCCCCTCCCGGCCAGGTTCCGCCCAATCTCCGCGCTTTCTTCTCGCAGTGGCTGAACTCCACGGGCGTCCCCGATTTCACGCTCGACTACGTCGTCTACCGCACGCCCAAAGGTTTTCGCATCGTTGGCAAAATCAAGCAGCCCATCGACACCTTTAGCATGCCCGTTCAGATTCGTGTGGATACGGAAGGCAACCCCGAGACGAAGTGGGTGGATGTTCTAGGTCTCGAATCGCCCTTCACCATCGAAACCTTCGGTCGCCCCAAGCCCGGCGGCATCAAGATCGACCCCAATAACCTAGTTCTCAAAGGCAGCACTTCGCTCCGTGCCCGCGCTGCCATCGCACGCGGGGAAGAGCTCGCCGAGCAAGGCCTCTATTACGAGGCCATCAAGCAATACCAGCGGGCCCTTTCCATCCAACCGGGCCGCCCGCTAGCGAACTTCCGCATGGGAGAAGCCTTCTTCTACCAGAAGAACTACCAGGCCGCCGCCAACTCCTTCCGCGAAGCCTTGCAGGCCGTTCCCGAGCCCTCCGAGAAGTGGACCGAAGTTTGGGGCCACATCTATCTCGGCAAAATTTTCGATCTCCTGGGCCAGCGCGAACGCGCCGTCAATGAGTACAGCAAAGCGCGCCAAACCAACGACGACACCGGAGGCGCTCAGGCTCAAGCCGAAGCCTTGCTCAAAAAGCCCTATTCGGAGGGCGGCATTTCAGCGGCTTCCCCGGCTACCGGCGGAAAGCCAGGCACTCCGACCCCCGCTCAGCCCGCCGCCAGCGACCGTCCCACCCTCAAACGCCCCAGCCCCAACAGCAATCCCCTCCGCTAGCTTCGCCGCCCCCCGCACGAATAAACGTCGATCTTGCGATGGTGCGATTATGTCTATTCCTTGGCTCTCCGCACAAAAAAAGGGCTGCAAACTCTCTAGCTAGTTTGCAACCCTTCCTCTCCAGGACCTTCGGGGTGTGAAGGTTTTAGATTCTCATTGCTACCGTAATTCTTATCCTTGCTGATACACCGTCCTTCCAGGAGTCGTTACTCCATCCGTGTTGCTGTTGCCGTTGCGCATGCCGTTCGGTACGTTGTTCCCGACAAATCCGCAAACGATACATTTGCGTTCGCCGTCCATTGATCCGGGCCATCATTGAAGTCGATCGTCTGCGTAACCGTCTGTGTTCCTTGGGTGAATCCCGGTGGGGGTGGTGGCGTGGTTGTGAAATTGATGAACGCCACTTGTTTCGCGTAATAGGAATGGTGCCCCCGGAACTCCCAAATTCCGTGCCCCGGTCCTCTCTGGCCGACGGCAAATGACTGATTCAAGGTGTCCTCGGTAAAGGTCTGCCCGTCCGCAAACGACAGTAACGACGGGAACGTGCTCCCGAGCTTGTTCCCGTTGCAGTCATTCAGTTGCACCGTCACGTTCCACGTTCCCACGATTTCATCGTCGCCGCGCTGCACCCAAGCCGACGCTCTCCATCCAGCCGCTACGATCACCATCCCTGCCAGTCCCAACGAAAACAGCATCTTCTTCATTCCCGAGTTCATGGATTGTTTCTCCTCTTTGGTGTCAGTCTCGTCAACGAGGCACACGTCTACGTCGGCGCTTCGCGACGCTCTTGAACTTTCCGTCGCCTCTGCGTTACCTAGCCGTCTTCTCGCCTTGACCGCTTTTTTTTGCGGTTGCGCCGAGCATCCCCTCAGCCCGCTCAAACGTCAATGGATGCGGTCTGACAAGCATGTGAAATATGTCTGACACGCCATAAGTCCTTCGTTTTCAATGGATAGGGTTCGGCATTGTGATACTACGGCTCGCTCCAAATAATGCTAGAATCTCTTCAGTTCCCCGCTGCCTGGAGCTTCTCCTTGCCCTCTGAAGCCACTCCCAGTTACCGCTTTGGCGATTTCGAACTTGACTCGCGCTCCGCCGAACTCCTCAGCAACGGTACGAAGCTGCGCCTCCAGGACCAACCCTATCAACTCCTTCTCAGACTCCTCGAACATCCAGGCGAACTCGTCACTCGCGAGCAACTTCGCTTGGCGCTTTGGCCTGCCGACACCTTTGTCGACTTTGAAACAGGCCTCAACACAGCGGTCAAACGCCTCCGCCAAATCCTCGGCGACGACGCGGAAAATCCCACCTTCATCGAAACCATTCCTCGCCGCGGTTATCGTTTCATCGCGTCTGTCCGCGCTCTCCCGGCCCGCCTGGAACTTCCGTCGCTTCCCGTCCAAACGCATCCCCTTTCACGGCAAAAATTTCTTTTGAATCGCTTCTCCGTCGCTTCCGTGCTCTTGGTGCTCTCTCTTTTATCCCTCTTCGTGGCTTACTTGTCCTTCCTCCCCCGTCCTCCTTTGGTCTCCAACGTCCTCCAAATCTCCAACGACGGCAAAGCCAAAATCCCCATGAATCCCTTCGTCACCGATGGCGTCAATCTCTACTTTATCGAAGGAGCTCCATGGACCTCCGGCTCCGGCATCACGCAACTTTCCGAAATGGGCGGCGAAACCACTTGGATCAACACATCGCTTCCTCAAGTCCTGGCCATCTACAGCATCTCACCCGATCGCTCCAAACTAATGGTCGTGGCAGGCACTGCCGTCGGCCCGGACATGGCCGGCTCGGCCTGGATTCAGCCTCTGCCGGCCGGTTCCCCCTACCGCGTTGGCAATCTCATCGCCTCTTCCGCCTGCTGGACCCCCGATGGCAAGCACATTCTCTATGGCTATCAACACGCCCTCTACATCGCCAACACCGACGGCAGCGCCCCCCATCTCTTCGCCAAGATTCCTGGTGTCCTCCGCACTCCTCGCTATTCTCCCGACGGCCGCCGCATCCGTTTTTCCTTGCTCAGGGCACCCGGCATGGACGACAGCTCGATCTGGGAAATCAACGCCGACGGCACGAATCTCCATCCACTGTTTTCGCTTGGACAAATCGATCCCTATCAGTGTTGCGGTAATTGGTCTCCCGACGGCAATTACTTCTACTTCCAGGCGGGACGCGGCCAAAAGCAAGCCATTTGGGTTTGGTCGAAACGCCGCTCGCCATTCTCGAAACCTGCCCCTTCGCAACTTCTTTCCGGCCCTCTCCGCTACAGCGTTCCTGTTCCGAGTGGCGATGGGAAAAAACTCTTCGTCATCGGCGACGAGCCTCGCGTCGAACTGGTCCGTTACGACCCGCGAGCCCAAAAGTTCGATCCTTATCTGCCTGCATTCTCTGCCGGCCCCGTGAATTTCTCTCGCGATGGTCAGTGGATGGCATATACCTCCTACCCCGATATGACTTTGTGGCGTAGTCGCCCCGATGGCTCTGAAAAAATTCAGCTCACCTTTCCACCCGTCCGCGCCTATGGTGCCCGTTGGTCTCCTGACGGCTCCACGCTCGCCTTCATGGACGTCCAATTCTCTCGTCCCTGGAGAATTCTTCTGATCTCTTCCTCGGGTGGCGCTCCAGTGCCTCTTCTATCGGGTTCCTCTGAACTCGCCGAAGCAGACCCCACTTGGTCGGATGACGGTCGCGCCATCGTCTTCGCGAATTCCGGCGCCGTCTCCTCGAACTATTCGATTTCTCGCATTGATTTGAAGACCAAGCAGGTCACTCCCGTCCAGGATTCAGTCGGTCTGTTCTCTCCGCGCCTCTCTCCGGATGGCCGGCTCATCTCCGCTCTCAACAGCTCTCAAACTAAACTCTTGCTCTTCGATCGTGCTTCTTCTCGATGGACGACTCTCGTTGATGCAGAAGAATTGGCTGGCAATGAATGGTCCCATGACGGGAAATTTGTCTATTTTCGGCGCAACCACTCGAGCGCCGCCGAGATCGCCCGCGTCCGTATTTCCGACCGTTCCGTCCAATCGGTCCTTAGTCTCAAGGACTTTCCCCAAATCACCGACATATTTGCCGTTTGGTTCGGCCTCACCCCGGACGACGCTCCTCTCCTCATGCGCGACCGCAGCATCCAGGAGCTCTACTCTCTCGACCTCCGCTTCCGCTAAATTCTTATTGCGTCTCCACCGCTCGCGGCTCGGCACAGTGCATTCATTTCCAATTCCCCCCGGCTGGGCTGAACAGCTCCATGAGTCCCGTAGAAGCCTATTCCGCGCGCCTTCTCCCGCTTCGCATCCGCCTCGAACTCTTCGGCCAATTCCCAGAAAGTCCTCAGATTCCAGCAGCGCGTTTACCAGGAATCGGACTCCCGAAGCTACTCTAAACGTCACTCGAAATTCTTACGATTCGCCCGCCAAACGTACAGAGCGCCGATTCCTGCAAGAGTTCCCGCTGTTACCAATCGTTCCAACAGATGGTGCCCACCGTTTCCCCAATTAACTGCTGCACTTTTACGTTGCCTCCACACCACGAAGACCAAAAAAATGATTTAGAGCGTGAAAACGAAAACTCCAAAGTTCAGTTTCCTTTTCGTTCCATTTTATCTCGATGGATATTCCGATTCTGCTTTTCCGCTTAGCGCGTTGATCAGGCATCATTGCTGGTGGGAGATATTCACATGGGTATTCTCACTGGCGACATGAAGCGCGTCGTGCGCGAACAACGATTAGGCTACATCGCAACGGTATGCCCGGATGGAACACCGAATCTGTCGCCTAAAGGAACAACTCGCGTTTGGGACGACGACCATTTGGTGTTCGCCGATATCCGGTCACCGGAATCGGTTCGGAACATTGAGCACAACCCTTCCGTTGAAGTGAATGTCGTCGATCCGCTCGTTCGTAAAGGGTATCGATTCAAGGGGCGGGGAGTTGTGCATCGCTCGGATGATGTCTACCAGCGCGGATGCCAAATGTACCGCGATATGGGACTCACGCTGGAAATCCGAGCCGTGGTCTTGATTCGGATCGAGCGCGCATTGCCGATCACCTCTCCCGCCTACGACCGGGGTGATACAGAAGAACAGGTCAAAGACCGCTGGCGCAACTATTGGCGCAAGCTTTGGGAGGGGGTCGAAGAATGATGGCCATCGCTCTCTGGAGGAAATTCCACATCTCCGGTAAGCATTCATCGGGACTTACTTCGTAACTCGCACTAGAAAGCAGTATATTCAGCATAGCAATCACTCGGAGGGACCAGCGTGGCCAAAATATTGAGTGCCGCATGCGTGTTGCTTCTTTTTCTCACTGCCTCTCCACAAGAAAAGACAATGGCGAAGTACAAGGCTGTGGAAACATACGAAGTACGTCCGGGAATCTTAATGTTTCCCTCGTATTCCGAGGAGGGACAGGTCTGCCAAATTGGGCTTGAACGACGTCACTACTCCCCGCAAATGATTAGGTTGGATTCGACATTGGCGCGTAAAGATGTTGACGAGGTCGTGGATGAACTGGCCCCAGCGAGTGAGCGCGGCCCGAAGTCGCAGAATCCATTGGATGATTTAATCCATGTGGTCGGTCCCGGAATGACGACATTTGAGCAGTACGAAAATATCACCGTGCAAATCGAGAGCACGGTTATAGCTAACTCTAAGAAGAAAAGTACTGTCGAGGATGTTGCCGCGGTAATTATATGGAAGCATCGAAAGTGCAAGGAAGCGGCGGCCGCTCCTAGCTCCTGATACGTCGCGTTACCAGTAACTTGAAAATCCACTTTACCGGTTAGCGCGTTAACCAGGCGTTTTGGTGTTTTTCGGTTAGTATTTAGAACCATGATCCCGACATCGTTTGAGGAAATGGGCATCCCGGCAGGCTACGGCTTCAAACAACTATTATTCAGTCCAGTTTCGAGTGCCTTGGTTTTGCAGACATGCTCCGCGAGAGACAATTGGCGGCCCGAGCGTCTGTTTTTCCGGCATCTGGCTTGGGACCGATACCGAATGATCGGCAACCCAGACGACCTGATATCGCAAGATTCTCCTTTTCTCCACTCGTCGAAGCCTCTACTGGCGTACATCTCGACGCAACATGAGTTTTCGCTAGATGAGGAAGGTAAAGAACGCCACCACGGGAATTGGCACGGCCTTCACATCGTTAACTTGGAGACTGGTTCAGAGACACAATCGGTACGCGAAGAATCGATAACCCTGCCTGCGGGAACCAAACAGGGATGGATTTGCGAAATTGTTTCGTTCGGAGATTCTGGGTTATTTGTCAAAGCGGCCTTGTCAAAGAACGAGACCTCAGTTGAGTACTTCGTCGCGGAACTCGATGCGGCGCAAAACGTGAAGCCAATCGCAGCGTTACCAGCAGTCTTCATGTAGGTTCTATCTGCTGGCCGGAATTAGTGACAGGGCATCCGTGCAAATTTTATGCGTCTAAAACTATCGGTTGTTCTAGGTTCCCTGATACTCATCGTCGCGGGCTGGATTTTCCTCAGCCGCTTCATGCGCCTCGGCTACGTCGATTCTGCAATAGGTTCGATGCGGACGCTGGTCGCTGCTGAAACAAAGTACACGCAAGCTCATCCTGAGGTCGGTTACACATGCTCATTGTCCGCGTTGCCGAGCGATGAGTTCAAAATAGTCGAACAGTTGAGGAATGGCACAAGGAATGGGTACACCTTTCAAATCGGTGGATGCCAGGTTGCAGATGCCAAACGCCCGAATGCGAAGTACGAGTTGATGGCGCGTCCCTTGCTTAAGGGAATGCCAGCATATTGCTCTGACCAATCCGGCATCGTGAAATATGATGAGAGCGGGTCCATCGAAAAGTGTCTGGAGAGCGGTATTCCTTTGTAGTGCCCGGTTTGTCGGCTTACCGGTAACTTGGCTACTGGGACCCACGTCTCCGGTTAACTGGGATTGTCGGTTTTAACGCGTTCGCCTACTTGAGCAATTTGAAAGTGGAGAGCATGGCCAGGAAGTACTTCTCGTAAGAAAAATCGTTGTCACCGGCCTCTCTGTCCCAACTGACGAGAAGGACTCGGCCGCTCGGCAGCGTGCGATATGCGGCGCCCAGTTCCTCGAAAGGTTTGCATGGATTGGATTCCATGCAAACAACCTGGATCGCCCCGGTGAATCCGTTCGCATCGACGGCCACTCTTTTGAGACCAGCGCCGGGACCAGACGATGTGTGAAGTTTCACCCAATCGGATGGCGCTGCCTGGCGCAGATACCACTGGCCACCGGGCTTCATGTTCCAGTCCTCGACGGTTCCGCTCGTCCCGGTAATCTGGACATCAACGATCACTCCGTCATCGAAAGAACCCCCTCCCTCCTTCGACTGGCTAGGACCATCCATCTCCAAACCAAACAGGTCGCGGGTCTCCCCTGCGAAGGTGGGGTGCTGGCCAGGCGAAGGCGGCTTGCCGTCGTCGCTCTGGTAGCCTGGGATAAACTGCCAGTTCGCCGGATAGCTAATCTCTAAACCGTATTCGGAACTGAGGTAACGCTTCCAGCTAGGGGTTTTCTGTGCTGCGGCAAAAAGGATCGCCGTGGTGAAAAGAAGAACGAGAACGCCAGCTGTTATCCTTCGGGTCACGTAGCCAGAGTAATCTAAAAAAGGCTTCGCGCCATTCTTTCGCGAGCATCGTGACACCCACACGTCAATCCCCACTGGGAGTGATCGGATACTGGGAATTGGGGCTTAGACGCTTTCCGCCCTGTCGGAAACGGTGTTGTTCCTGATTCGTCCTAGTGTAAGTCGCCTTACCGTTAGCTTGGTTTCCAGTACCTGACTTTACCCGGTTGCGGCGTTAACCAGGACCTTGCGAAACCTAAGGTCCGAGCTCCCACAGGACGAGAGTGCGCCTCATGAACGGCTAACAGCTGTACTATACTTCCCGATGTGCGTGGCTTCGCCTTTATCTTGGCCGGTCTGTTGGCAGCCTCCTTCCTCGGAGGTCCACAGAATCCCAACGAGTGCGCCTTTGTCACCGAGAATGGGAATGACATAACGATTCGAGCCACATCGTGGGACCCGGTATTCAACATTGGTCGCACGCTCGCAGACCGCTATGGAATTAGCGTGAGCGTCGAAGCTCCAAAGTGGGCCTTCCCCAGCGATACCGAAGATGTTGCTGTTGCCGACCCAGAATTTAGTGAGCGGCACAACAACATTCACTATAAGGTCATGAAGCGCCACACCGTCGAGGTCCGATTTTCGGCCTCCGAAATCGGGCATCCAGACCATGTCGCGCGGCTACTGCGTCAGGTGGCAGATGCAGCAAACAAGGAAATGCCATACGGATATCGGCTCGATGCGATCGCTGGCGACTATGCACTGGTACCCACAAAGACGCGAGACTCACACGGTGACCTTGAGGATGTACTTCCGTTGCTAGACCGCAAAGTAACGATTCCCTTGGGGACACGCCTCATTGCCGAACAAGCCAAACTGATGGCGGACGATCTGAGCAAGCAGACCGGGTTGCACATTGGTTGCTGTCAAGCGCTCGTGGCCGGAGTTTCCTGGGGGACGGCGCAAATCAGCTTTGAAGCCGACAACAAGCCTGCCCGCCAGGTCTTGAAGCAGCTCATGGTCGCCGAGCAGAAAGCGAACTCTGAATCATCCGCAACACACCCCTACTACGACAATTGGGTCGTCCGCTGTGACGGAACCGGAGCTCCTTGGTGCTTCATAGAAGTCGAATCCCGGTACTCGGCACGGTGCCCATATCTCACTATGTCGGGCAAGTCCCGGTAAGTCGTTACCGGACATGTGGATTTCGTTGCAAAAGGCGAATGCCAACAATGAGTGGAACCGTCCACCCTATCAGCATAGTGGCCCAAAGACATACGAAGATAGGATTTGAGACCCAAGTTGGTAGCTTATCCAAAAACTGAGCGATTACTCTGAGCCGGGTTTCTCGTAGGACCACGTTTCCGAACATCCAACCCACATCGAGGGCCAGCCAACCAAAACCAATCACGACAAGCATGAGTGCTTTCGTGCGCATCCCGAGAGTTTATCAAATGCACGCAATACTCAAGGATTGGGCCAGTCCCTGATTTGTCGCGTTACCGGTAAAGTTGGTGCCAGCACCCGGCAAGCTCATCCGAGTAGTAGCATGGCCCTGTGCTGAGCCGCTCCAGATTCTGGCTTGTATTTTCAGCTGTCGGACTTGGGACCATTGCGTGTAGCGCGGCGATGGGTTTCCTGCTGACCACCATTGTTACGTCACGAATCAGCTTGCGGAATGGTTCGATGAGGCATGCTGGTAGGCTTGCTTGTGGTTGTACTTGGTGGCGGCCCCTCGGATATCTTCAACGTCCACGACTGGGAGATTGTGCTTGTTCTGCCGCTGCTGGTCATATTTCTCGACGGTGCGTTGCTCATTGATACCGGCGTATTTAGATAATTGTTTTGGCGGGCCAGGAATGACGGTCAATTGATAAGTCTTACCGGACATTGGAGTCCAGCGCTCATCGACCCAGTCTGCTCCAGATTCGGCGAGCTGCCCAACTCGGGTATCAACTATGGTTACTAGACAGAAGCAATTGGTGAACCAGCCGGAACAACATTTATTGACACGGCAATCATCGGTCTGATATTCTTTTTTCGTTCAGCAGTCTGCCTCGCTTCCGCGAGGTTCCCCCTACAACTCAAATATTTCTTTCTGGAGACTTCCATGTCCACCAATCGCTCACAGGACCGCGCGTCCTTGTGTACTTTCACATTCTCCGATGGCCGCCGCTGCCGCGCTCCGCGCCGCGATGGCCACCCTTATCTCTGCGCCTTCCACGCCCGCAAAGAAACGCAAGCTCTCGCTGGCGAAAAAGCCGGACAGGGCATCGCCTTTTTCCTCTCCGGCGACTATGTCTCCGCCGGCGACCTCACCTTCGTGCTCGGGCGGCTCTTCGCCGCCGTCGCCCAAGGCGAGGTCAAACCCACAAACGCCGCAACCCTCGCCTATCTCGGCCAACCCTCGCCCAGATCCTCCATCTCGCCCAAAACGAATACATCACCGCCTTCGGATCCTTTTCTTGGGCGCACCGTCGGACACAATCTCAGGCAATCCGGCGACCGCCCAGTGCCCCCCTCTTCCTAAAGTACCTCCTGAACCCACTTCCACCGAGCCCAGACCTCAACCCTCCCCAATCGAGCCACCCGTGCCTAAAACCGGTTACAACTCGGCCCCCAATTAGCCCGGTTGCCAGCTCTAGTCACGAACCGGCCTTCGTCGATTCTCGCTTTCCACGATTCAGGATCCACTACCCATTAACTCCTTCACAATCAACACTTATAAAACTCATACAAAACAAACAACTTTATCCGGGATTATATACTTCACTCCACGAGGAGTGTATAATGCCCTGCTCATGGGATTATTTAAAGACCATTTTCATTGGACGGTACTGCTCAGTTGGCTTGTGTTGGCGGTAACCGTGCCAACGATACTCACTCTCGCCGGACTTTTGCTATTCTTCGACCAGTATGGAGGAGCGAATATGTGCTTTGTGATCGCGTCACTGTTTATTTTTGCAAAGTTCGCTCATGTTGCGATCATTTCACAAGATAGCGTGCCACAGCGCCTACTCTTTACATTTGTCCTGTTCGGCCTACTTGGTATCGGAATCGTAGAGACTGTTAGAGGCGTCAATAAATGGGCGCTCAAACGTGAGCAAGGGCAACCCAAGAGTACAAATAGCGCGAGCATCACTGAAGATATAAGCCGAACACTTCCCGACGCTGTGACGGCTGTTGTTGGCCCACCCCTACCAACATCGGATTTTGATAGTAAGCCAGCAGAATGGCGTATTCAAAATAAACCCGACGATTTACAGTTGCGTGATCTTTTTCTTACCGATTTCAAAGCCGTTCAACAAAAAACCTACGGTGCCGTATTTGTGGACGATGCCAAGAAAATTAGCGTCCAATATGCGATTGACGTTGAACTCTCAACAAGAAGTAAGTTCCTTACTTTCTATGTTGCGCGAGAAGATCAACATACGGCTGAGATCTGTGAGTACCTAGCGACACACTACCAATGGATTTTAGACAATGCTCCTCAATTATTGGTTGAGCAAAAGATTCCCGGCGATTCTGGCACTATGTCGACCAAAGAGGCCGTATTTTCAAAGCGAATTTATATTTACCATGAAACTTATCTTCCGGCGGGAGAGACTGTGAAGTTGACGAGCTTTTACGAGAAGAAAGGACTGTCAGCGATCTTTCGTAGTACGGACTATCTTTCAACGAAGAAAATGGAAGCGAATCTACTGAAACTTCGCAAGGAACAATCCAAACCCTAAGCGGCATCCTGCACTTTGGCCGTAAGGTCTTTGTATTCGAGGTTCGGCGACAAAATGAGTTTGGTTAGCGTGTCACGGAAAAGGAACTGATTCTTGCGGTTATTGAAGCGGAAACACATTTCGTCTAGATAGGCTGGGAGATGCTTCGCAGAGACTTTATGCCATGTGCCCATAATGCCGCGCTTGAGCAAGGAGAATGCCGATTCTACGGTGTTTGTGTGAACGTCGCCGTGCGCGTATTCCCGCGTGTGATTGATGGTCTTGTGAACGCTCTTTTGCATCTGGTCAAGCGCGTAGGGATAGATGGCCGATTCATCGGTCAGAATCACTTCCACGTGACCGCCAACGTTGGCGTTGATAATGTCTCGCACGGTCTTGGATTTCGCGTCCTTCGCACGGATCAGCCGCAAGTCTCCATTGCGCTGGCGAATGCCGATAACGACTGCTACATCCCCTTTTTGCCGCCAGCGGCGCTTTTTGCCTGCAACGTAGGTTTCGTCAATCTCAACCTCGCCGCCGAGCTTTTCATGCGCTACTTCGAGCATGGCCGCGCGAATCCGATGGCACAGGTACCAAGCCGTCTTATAGCTGATTCCGAGCGAGCGTTGAATCTGACAGGCGGACATTCCCTTTTTCGATTCGCACAGAAGCATCGTTGCCAGAAACCACTTGGTCAAGGGAAGGTGTGTGTCGTGGAAGATAGTGCCAGCGGTTGCGCTGAATTGGTGCTCGCATGACGCACAGAGCAGCAAGGGGCGATTTTCTAGGCGATAGACTTTGGTGGACTCACAGCGCGGGCATTCTGCGCCACGAGGCCAGCGTAGCTGTTCGATATAGCGGCGGCATTTGGCTTCGTTGCAAAATTCGTGCATCAAATCAACGAGATTCATTGGTTTAGAGGACATAGGAAGCTCCCATGACGAAGAAGAAAAAATCGGCTAAGCATCCCAAGGACATGACCACAGATGAGGCCATGAAGCACTTGTTTACTCCGAGAGGGCACAAGATTCTGAAGCGCCACATCGCCGAAATTGAGAAGGCATCAAGCACAAAGAAAGGGTAACAGAATGACGAAGTGGAGTCAAGTATACAATCCCGCTTTAACCTCCTTTAAAATGAACACTTATGAAAAACCCGGGGGGTGGCTTCCGGCCATCCAACCGGCTTGCGTTGCGCACAGGCTCGCTTGCGACCGTTCCACCTCGTCGCCTGCTAAGCTCTCGCCTCTTGCAAATCCCGCGCCCATCCGCGCCCCGCTGTTGCTTCTACCTGCGTGGCAACCCCATCTCCACTCCTCGAATTTTCTTCTGGCAACGTCCCCGGCGACCTCGTTAGGATGGCACCGCATTTCGGAGGCATTGAGTGAAAAAGAAATTCGCGTCCCGCCGTGTAGCGATATTCGCCCAAAGATTCTCTGCCTTTCTGCTTGTAGCTACTCTCATTTTCGTCTCAACAACTCCCACTCTCGCTCAAACCTCTTCCAGCGCTCCTCCCGATGACGCAGCGGTTCGGCTGCGTGTGGATGCTCTGCTTAAGCAGATGACGCTCGAGGAAAAGATCGGTCAACTCAGCCAGCTCTTCGAGTTCCGGCCTCAGAAAACAATTGATGACGCCGTCTCCACGGGCCATCTCGGTTCAGTGCTCTTTGTCACCAACCCCGCCGAGGTCAATCGGCTCCAGCATCTCGCCGTTGACCACACACGCCTGCATATTCCCCTCATCTTTGGCTTCGACGTCATTCATGGCTTTCGCACTATCTTTCCTGTGCCGATCGCCATGGCCGCTTCTTGGGATCCTGCCGCTGTGAGGCGTGCGCAATCGGTTGCAGCCATGGAAGCCCGTTCCGTCGGCATTGATTGGGCATTCGCGCCCATGCTGGATATCGCGCGGGATCCGCGCTGGGGCCGTATCGTCGAAGGCGCCGGTGAAGATCCTTATCTCGGCTCGGCAATGGCTGCGGCGCAGGTGCGCGGCTTCCAGGGCGATTACATCGGCGCGCCCAATCACATCCTGGCGTGCATGAAACACTTCGCAGGTTACGGCGCCGGCATCGGCGGCCGAGATTACGACGAAGCCTATCTTTCCGATTCTCAGCTCTACAACGTCTATCTCCGTCCTTTTCACGCCGCTGTCAAAGCCGGTATCGGCTCCGCAATGAGCGCTTACCTCGATCTGAACGACGTCCCCGCCACTGGCAATCGCTGGCTTCTTCATGACGTCCTTCGTGACCAGTGGAAATTCACTGGTTTTGTCGTCAGCGACGCAAACTCCGTGAAAAGCCTCGAAACTCACGGCTTCGCCAAGGACGTTTACGAGGCGGGCCTCGACGCGTTTAAAGCCGGCGTAAATATGGAGATGGCCCTCGGCTTTACGGCCTATTCAAAGAGCCTCCCCACCGCCGTCGAACGCGGCGAAATCACCGAACAGCAAATCGATGAGGCCGTTCGCCCCATCCTCGAAATGAAATTCCGCCTCGGCCTCTTCGATCATCCTTACGTGGACGAACCTCGTTCCAAGGAAGTCCTCGCGATGCCGGAACATCGCATAGCCGCTCGCCTCACCGCCGAACGCACCGCTGTCCTGCTTCGTGACGAAGGCAGTCTCCTTCCTTTGGGCAAGAGCGCGTACAAAAAAATCGCCGTCATCGGACCGCTTGCCGATTCGCAGATCGACACCATCGGCTCCTGGACTTTCCAGTACGATCTTCCGGAAACCGTGACTGTGCTTGCCGGTCTTCGCAACAAACTTGGGTCTCAAGCCGAAATTAGCTATGCTCCAGGCGTTCAGATTCGCCGCAAGATTCCCTCTTTCTTCGACGCCATTTTCCATTTGAAGACGCCACCCGCCTGGACGCCAGAACAGGCCAAAGACGAGATGTCCAAAGCCGTCGGCCTCGCGCAATCATCCGACCTCGCGATTCTGGTTCTTGGCGAAGCGCAGAATATGAGCGGCGAGGCCGCCTCGCGCGACTCGCTTGAGCTTCCCGGCCGCGAGGAGCAGCTCCTCGAAGCCATAGCTAAGACCGGCAAACCCAGCGTCCTTGTCCTTTTGAACGGACGCCCTCTTAATATCAAGTGGGCCTCGAGCCACATTCCTGCAATTTTGGATGTCTGGTATCCGGGCACGCAGGGCGGCAATGCCGTCGCCAATCTGCTCTACGGCGACGCCGTTCCCGGCGGCAAACTTCCCATCACGTGGCCGCGCGACGTCGGGCAGGTGCCGATGTATTACGCACACAACACCACGCAGGCTCCGGATAATGAGGGCAAGCGCTACTGGGATGAAGAGAGCACGCCGCTTTATCCATTCGGTTATGGCCTCAGCTATTCCACATTCAACTTTTCAAATTTGAGGTTGAGCCGGACGGAGATCAAGCCCGGCGAAACGATCGACGTTTCCGTCGACGTGGAAAATACGGGCAACACTTCCGCCGACGAAGTCGCTCAGCTCTACATTCACCAGCGTTACGGCAGCGATTCGCGCCCCGTCCGCGAGCTCAAGGGTTTTGAGCGCATCACGATTGCAGCTCATGAGAAAAAGACCGTCCACTTTTCACTGGGGAATGACGAATTAACGTACTGGAGCACGGCGAAAAAAGGCTGGGTCGAAGAACCCTCCGAATTCGACGTGTGGGCCGGCGGCGACTCTACAGCGTCGCTTCACGCGAGCTTCAACATTACCCAATAGAGCGGCCTGGCTGACCGCGTCACTTTGGAGGGACGTGCCGCACCGGAGTCGCTTCCGTTCCCGGCCCCGGTTCCGGCTCGGGCTTCGGCATTTCCGAATCCTTGAAGCGGGGCACCATCTGGTCCGTCATCGCAAACGCGTAAACCGCCGAGGCAATCTCGACCGCGCCTTCTCTCACGTCTTCTTCATAGATTCGTTCGTACGTGTCGAGGTTCGTGTGATGCGTGAAAGAACCATAATCGAAGGGATCCTGCGCCAAGCCGATTCCCGGCAGGCCCGCGTTGTTAAATGAAGTGCTGTCAGTGCCACCGGTTCTGCGGCTGTCTGACTTGATAACTCCAGTAAATCCCCAATCTTCAAATGGCATCATCGCATCGCGCACCATGTCAGCTGCGCCCGCGGGCCCGAATATGCCCGCGCCGCGCGGTTTGCCAGTCCCTGAATCGATGTTGAAATATGCGTCCAGTTTCGCGTATTCCGGCTTTTGATTTTCAAAACTTCCAAAATGCTGCTGCACGTACGCGAGCGAACCGAGCAAGCCTTCTTCCTCACCGCTCCAGAGCGCAATCCGAATCGTCCGTCTCGGCTTTATGTGAAGGGCCGTCAAAATCCGCACTGCTTCGAGCATCATCGATGAACCGATGCCGTTGTCAGTAGCGCCCGTCGCGTCATGCCACGAATCGTAATGCCCTCCGAGCATCACGATCTCATCTTTCTTATCCGTGCCCGGGATTTCGCCGATAGCGTTGTACGAAGTCGTGCCCTCGGGATACTCCTTGTTCTGGATGTTGACGCGCAGAGTCACCGGCATTCCATCGTCCATGATTCGCGAAATTCGCCCATAGTCTTCATTGCGCATCACCAGCGTGGGAACGGCTCTCGTCCAATCGTAAGTTCCATTTTGTTGCGCCACGATGACGCCATGCGCTCGTCCCGCATCATTCACTCGCACTAACGCTCCGTTGTCCACAAGGAACTGATCCACCTGCCGCGAAACTTCCTGCCGAGTTAACTGCCCTTCCGGAAGCTTCGGCCTTTCGGGGAAGCGGAACGGCCGGGGATTCTTGGCATCAAAGCGCGACTTCCATTCCTCTTCGGGACGCCGCATCGACGCGGGATTCATGTCCTCCTCGACATCGACATGCTTTCCGACAAATACGATCGCGCCGCGGACTTTGTCCTTTATGGAATTGAGGTAAGCGTCCAGCTCCTCTTGCGTCGGCTGTTTTGGCTCCGGAGTTTTCACCTTTGGCATGGGCGGCGCAGCCCATTTCGGCTCCGGCGGGGGAGGCGCGCCTCCGAAGAAATTGAATCCGCCCCGCGGCAGCTCCAATCCCGGCGGATCGAGACGGACGACTTTCGCGGTGACGACGCCATCCGTGCTCGGCGTCCAGGCCAGCGGCTCCACCATCAGCGGGCCGTGGAACGGAGCAACCGCGACTGCGGAAAGCTCCATATTTTCCCAACCGGGCACGGGTGTGGCGGCGCTGGGCGGCTGGAACGTCCACGGCTCCAGATGCGTATTCTCCAATCCCCAAGATTTCATAGTCTCGATCGCCCAATCGTCCGCAGCTTTCAAATTAGGCGTGCCCGTCACGCGAGGCCCGTGGACGTCGGCAATCTCGTGGATGATCCACATAATTTTCGAATGATTGGTCTCTTCCGCGCGAATCTGCGCGTACATTCCAGAAAGTCCCGGAGCCTGAGCGGGCGAGGGGATCGCCACAAGGAGCAAACAGCAGAACGCCAGTCCACAAAATTTCTTCACGGTTCCTCCGGAGAGTCGGTATAAAACTTTGGCTTGAATTTCCAGGCTTGCCTTGCCAGCCGCACGCAAATATACGCTCTGCCGCTCTGACAGGCAATCCGGGCACCTCAGACTGCCTTCATTGAACTTCGATGGCGAGCAAGCTGCGGCAAAGAGATTTTCCCGGCCGCGCGCTTACTCTAAATAAAACACTTCTTTCATCATGGCGAATTTCTCGCCGGGTTTCAGGCCCGGGACGGGCTCGAAGAGCCGGGACATTTCCTGCTGCCATTTCAAATTCGTCGGGTCCTGATCGAGGGCGCGCCACGCGGCGTCGAAATCTTCGACCTGCATGACCAGGAAGAGATCTTGCTCCCTGCGAAAGATCGAATATTTCGAGATGCCGACTTCTTTTAGTTTGGCCAGTAACGCTGGCCAAACATTTTTATGTGCAGCCTCATATTCCTCTTCCTTGCCCGCTTTTATTCGCAAACGAAATGCAGTTCGAGGCATGTAGTTCTCCTAATCGGGCTAACACAACGCTATCGGCTAGCGGAGGAGCTTGTTGCCGGCCTTTCAACGCCTACGTAATTTCCATAGCCCACGACAACGGTTGATGAAACCAGGACAAAAAGACTCAGTCCGACGAGCCATTTTGTTCGCTGGCTGGTTCCCTTCCATTCCTTCAAGGCAATGCCCCAGAGTGTGCTGAAAATAATGATGCTGGCCATGTGCAGCGTCCAACTGGAGAATTTGTAGCGGCCCATTTGCGTTTCGCCCATCGTATAGAAGAAGAATTGGAAGTACCAGGTGGTTCCGGCAAGAGCGGAAAAGAAATAGTTGGAGAGCATTGGCGCTCTTGAAGGACTGGCCTCTTGCAACCTTCGCTCTACGGCCATTTCTTCGGCCGGTGCGTCGATCACGTTCTCAAGAATGGGTTCATCACTCCGTGCTGGAACAGGTCCGCGAAGCTCAGAGGAGAAATATTGATATCCGGTGCGATTGCGGACGTTCAGGATCGCGCACCATATAAAATTTGTCGTGAATCCACCCAGAAGAACGACAACCAGGACGGGAAGCCCTTGCCAGAGAACGGGCGTGCCGTGGCGAAGCGTGATTGCCTTGATTGGATCACCCGCAGCCAAGCCATAGGCAAAGCAGGCGCTCATCACGCCAGAGAAGGTGGCGACCAGCAGCCCCTTCTTGAGGTTGAACTCTTTTATTGACGCGCGCTTTTGTTCTTCGGACAATTCCTTTTCTTTGGACATCCCAGCGATGCCGGCAAAGACGATTCCCACCATGCAAACGGCGACTCCAGCGAGGATAATTTGTCCGGAGGTTGTACCGAGGACTTCCGTTGCGAATTGCCCGCGGAAAATGGGAGGCATCAGCGTGCCGAAAGCGGCCGTGTAGCCGAGAGCGACGGCCATGCCGAGCGACATGCCGAGGTAACGCATGGTCAGGCCGAAGGTAAGCCCGCCAAGCCCCCAAAGTACACCGAAGGTGTACACCCAAAAGAGGCTGCTGCGCGGCGCTTCGCGAAGAACGTGGATTAGATCGCTGGTCATCCACATCGCCAGGATCCAGGGCACGATAATCCAGCTGAAAAAACCGCCGACGAGCCAGTAGGTTTCCCAAGCCCAATTTTTTACTTTGCGGAACGGAACGTAGAAGCTGCCGGAAGCCAGCCCGCCCAACCAGTGGAAGAAAACGCCTAGAATAGGATTTGGCCCCAAGCGGAATCCTTTCCGAAACAAAACAACGCGTCGTCAGCTAGCTTTTGCTGGGGAGTCGAGAAGAAGACGGCCAAGCATGGGGAGCGACTTTAGATTTGATGGGCTGCCGGGTCAACACAAAAGCGGCGCATCTATCGAAATGACGAGACTATTGCGGGGATGGTACGGTTGACGTATGGTTTCGAGGTTTCGTCGCGCTATTTCCGCGGGTCCACAATCTGCGGAATATCGTTTAGTGGGCAGGGATTCCCGATGAAGATCCAAGAAAAGTTGCGCTATCTGGAAGATCGGTGGGATGAGCGCGTCGCCGGCGGTCTGGATGACGCCGAGTTACTTCGTTACCGGTCAAATCTGCTCGGTTCGGATCTCCGGATTACGAATTTTGGCGGAGGAAACACCAGCTCAAAGATTACGGATGCCGATCCACTGGACGGCGCGTCAAAAAACGTACTTTGGATCAAGGGGAGCGGCGGCGACATCGGAAGCATCAAGCGAAACGGGTTCGCAACGCTTTATCTGGATAAACTACACGCGCTAGCAGGGCGCTATCGCGGGGTGGACACCGAAGATGAAATGGTTGAGATCTATCCGCTCTGCGTTTTCGGAAACAATTCGGTTGCGGCATCGATTGATACGCCGCTGCACGCTTTTCTTCCCTTCAAACATGTGGATCACCTGCACCCCGATTGGGGAATTGCGCTGGCTGCGTCGGCGAATGGGCGCGAGAAAATGGAAGAATTCAACCGCGAGTTCGCGCACAAGCTGATCTGGCTGCCGTGGCAAAGGCCCGGCTTCGAGCTGGCGATGATGCTGCGAGACGCGGTGAGCCAGGCGCCGGACTGCGACGGAGTCGTGCTTGGCGGGCACGGGCTTTTCACGTGGGGAGAGACGCAGCGCGATTGCTACTTGAACACCATCACAATCATCGATCAGCTCGGGCAGTTTGTGGGCGGCCATCTGGAGCAGCGCGGAACGACTTTGTTCGGCGGGAGCCGGACGGCGACGTTTGAGAATCATCGCGCGCTGGCTTGCGAGATCTTCCCATTTATTCGTGGACGCGTTTCGGCGACGCAGCGGATGATTGGACATTTCAATTGCCTTCCCGAAGTAGTGCGATTTGTGAACTCGGCGGAGGCGCAGCAGCTTGCGCATCTTGGAACGAGCTGCCCCGACCATTTTATTCGGACCAAAATTCGGCCGCTGTTTGTGCCGTGGAATCCTCAGTCAGGTCTGGCTGGATTGCGCGAGGCGATTGACGGCGCGCTCAAGAAATATCGGGAAGAGTATGTCAGCTACTATGCCGCGTTTGCGCAGCCGGATTCGCCGAAAATGCGGGATGCCAATCCCACGGTTGTGCTGGTACCCGGCATTGGCATGTTCAGCTTCGGAAAAAACAAGACGGAAGCGCGCATCACGGGTGAATTTTATACGAATGCCATCCACGTGATGGAAGGCGCGACGGCGCTAGGTGCGAAGGAAAAGCCCGCGGTTCTGCCGCAGGCCGGGCCGGCGGCGAAGACCGAAGCGTTCAGCGTGCATTCCAATTATGTGGCGCTGCCGCCGTCGGAGGCGTTTCGGATCGAGTATTGGCAGCTTGAGGAGGCAAAGATACGGCGCCGGCCTCCTGAGAAGGAGCTGAGCCGGCGGATTTGTCTGATTGTTGGTGGCGGGAATGGGGTCGGGCGAGAGACTGCTTTGCTCGCGGCGGAGCGCGGAGCGCAAGTCGTGGTAGCAGACAAGGATTTTGAAGCCGCTAAGGGAGTTGCCGCGGAAGCGGGGAAAATTGGCGGAAAAGAAAGCGTCATCGTGCTTGCGATCGACGTGCGAGACCGAAAGTCCATCCGGAAGGCTTTTCGCGAAACCGTTTCGGAGTACGGCGGATTGGACATCATCGTGAATACTGCGGCGATTTTTCCGTCTTCGGGGTACGGCCAAATCAGCGACGAGCAATGGGGAGTGACTCTGGATATCAATGTGACGGCCAATCACCGCCTGATGGAAGAAGCGGCGACAATACTGAACGAGCAGGGGTTGGCCGCTAGCGTCGTTCTGGTGAGTTCGGCGAATGCAGTGGTGCCGAAGCGCGGAAGCGAAGCGTACGACGCCAGCAAGGCGGCGGTGAATCATCTGGTGCGCGAATTCGCGATTTCGCTTGCGCCGAAAGTGCGCGTGAACGGAATCAGCCCGGCGACCGTGGTGAAAGGATCGACGATGTTTCCGCGCGACCGCGTGATTGCGTCGCTAAAGAAGTATTCGATTCCGTTTGAGCAAAGCGCATCGGATGAAGAGCTGCGTTTAATTCTGGCGGAGTTTTATGCGAAGCGCACTTTGACGCACCAGCCGATTGACCCGCGGGATTGCGCGGCAGCGATTCTTTTTCTCGCGGGGCCACAGTCCCGCTGCACGACAGGACATTTGATTCCCGTGGACGGCGGATTGACGGAGGCGTTCCTGCGGTGAGCAGGCTTTCTTGATTGAAGGCTGGAAACGGTGAAGGAACGACGTGGCCATGGATGTGGCGGCAAACGGGAAGGCTCTGATTGCGATAGATCTTGGCGCGCAGAGTTGCCGTGTGTCGTTGCTCCAATGGAAGCGAAACGAACCCGAAATTGAAATGGTTCATCGTTTTTCAAACGGGCCGGTTTCGACGCCGGCGGGATTGTGCTGGGATATCGAAACAATCTTTGAGGGAGTCGTTGCGGGATTGCGAAGGTGCGCGGGGCGGGCGCCTGAAGGCGTCGCGTCGATCGCCGTAGATGGCTGGGCGGTTGATTATGTGCGTTTAAATATGAATGGCGAACCTGTTGCGCCTCCCTTTTGTTATCGAGATGTTCGGACGCATAAGGCGGAAAGCGAAGTGCATTCTATTTTGCCGCCGGAGCGGCTTTACGAGTTGACGGGTATTCAGATCCTGCGGTTAAACACGCTGTACCAGCTCTACGCCGACAAACTCGCCGGCTTCGGAACGCACTCGCCCTGGGTGAATCTTCCAGAGTTCATCAGCTTTCGTTTGAGCGGCAAGCGTGTGAGCGAATTTACAAATGCGACGCACACGGGGCTTGTTGCACTGGGAAAACATTCGTGGTGTGAGGAGATTTTCAGCGAGCTCGGATTGGACGTCGCGGCGGCGCCTGAAATAGTTCCCAGCGGTTCGGTGCTTGGAGATTTAGCGGGGGAGCTCTCTCAGCTTCCTGCCTTTCGAGAGACGAAGGTAATCGTTCCCGCCAGCCACGACACGGCTTCGGCGATTGCTGGGATTCCGGCGGCGGGCGATGACTGGGCGTTCATCAGTTCGGGGACTTGGTCGTTGGTTGGCACAGTGCTGGATGCTCCTTGCATTAGCGATGAAGCGCGGGAATTGAACTTCACGAATCTCGGCGGCGTCGGCGGGAAAATCTGCTTCTTGAAAAACGTCAATGGCATGTGGTTGCTCCGCCAATGCACGGACGAATGGGAGCAGCGCGGCATACAATGGACATCAGCGGAGTTGATCGCGCAGTGTACTTCGTTGCCGGCGCCTGTGGCTTTGATCAACGTCGACGAGCCGCAGCTCATGGTTCCGGGGAATACAATCCAGAAGATCAACGCGCAACTCGACAAATTCAGCCAACCGGGATTTGGTTTCGATCGAAATTCCTGCGCGTCGCTCGCGAACACGATTTTTCACAGCATGGCCGAGCGCTACGCCGCGGTGCTTGAGAGGATTGGCAAGATCACAGGAAAAAAGCTTAGAAGATTGTTCATCGTAGGCGGCGGAAGCCAGAATTCGTTGCTTAACCAGCTCACGGCTCTGGGCACGGGCCTGGAAGTGATTCCCGGCTCCATGGAAAGCACGACGATTGGCAATTTCGCAGTGCAGATGGCGGCGCTCGAGCGCGAAAGTATGGCGTCCTCGCGGGTGCCCGCAAATTCGGTTGCGAAGTGGGCGAAGCAGTTGTCTGCGTGTGAATTGGTGTCTTCGCATCCGCGCGAAACCAATTAGCTTCATGAGTCGTAGAGACGGAGCAACTCGCCACGCGCGCGAATGGAGACTTCGGTATGAACGATAAAGCGCAGGAAGCAATTTTCAAGGCACTCGACAATCTTAAGATTGAGCTGCCTTCCTGGGGGTTTGCGAATACGGGTACGCGCTTCGGAAAATTCATTCAACCCGCGGCCGCGACGTCCATTGAGGAAAAGTTCAGCGATGCGGCGCAGGTTCACGCGGCGACGGGAGCATGCCCGACTCTGGCACTGCACGTTCAATGGGATTTGCCGAGGGGCTTGCAGGATGTCGGCGAGATTCAAAGGCTGGAAGAGCAGTTTGCCATTCGCGCCGGATCGATTAACCCGAATATTTTTCAAGATCAGGAATACAAATTCGGCTCGATCGGGAATCCGGATCCGGCGATTCGCAAGCTGGCGATCCGGCATATCCTCGATTGTGTTTCCATTTCGGAGGCGCTGGGCTCGCGAGACGTCGCACCGTGGTTCGCGGACGGCTCGAACTATCCAGGCACGCAGAACATGCGCAAGCGCATCGGCTATTTCGAGGAAGGGCTGCGGGAAATCCATAAGGCTTTGAAGCCGAATCAACGGTTGCTTCTGGAATACAAACCCTTCGAGCCGGCTTTCTATCACACGGACATCGCCGATTGGGGAATGGCTTTTTTACTCGCCAAGGAAGCGGGGCCCCAAGCGTTTGTGCTTGTGGATACGGGACATCACTACCAGGCGCAAAACATCGAGCAGATTGTTGCGTGGCTGCTTCATCACAAGATGATCGGAGGATTCCACTTCAACGACCGGCGCTACGCGGATGACGATCTGACGCTCGGTTCGATCGATCCTTACCAGATTTTCAGGATTTTCCACGAAATCAAGATGTTCGAATGGGAATCGGGAACGGCCGTCGATATCGCTTATATGATCGACCAGAGCCACAATTTAAAAGGAAAAATTGAGGCGATGATTCAGACAGTGTGCACTGCTCAAGAATTGTACGCACGAGCCGTTCTCGTCGATCGGCCGGGCCTGGCGAAATTGCAACAGGAGTGTTCGCTGGTTGACGCGGAAGAAAAGTTACGCGGGGCGTTCTGGGAAGATGTCCGGCCCGCCATTCGCGAATGGAGGAAATCGCGCGGCTCGCCGGAAGATCCGATGGGAGCATTTCGAACGAGCGGCTACCTGGAACGAATCTCGCGCGAACGAAGCGAAAAGAATCGCGGCGCAACTGCGAGCTATGCCTAGAAAACTGCCGCAAGTTAGCAGGAGCGACGCAAGTTTGGCCGATATGACTTGGGGGCTGCGCGCACGAGCGTCGAAACTTCAAGCTGATTCAGCCGATTACGAATGAAATCTCTCTAGACTGCCGTTCCAAAAAGCTCTGGCCGGGCGCGACATCTCGAGTTCACACGCTGCGCTAAACGGTAGTGAGAAATTTGGAGGAATCGTTTCATTCAAGAAGAAGAAATCTTTCGAAGCGCATCGCGGAGAAGGATAATCACAAATAAAGTAGAAAATATCCTTCTTAATGCTCTTTTAACTTGACAGCAGCTGAACTGCGCTGTAAAACTCTCGCCCAATCAGCGGTTCGACGGCAGGACTTAGCAATGTTTTTCCTCTCAGTCATCGGTCCGATATCTCATCTCGAAACTGAGAGTGGCTGCCGCCGGCCTCCCAACCCGCGTACGTCTTCAACACGCACGAATTCATAGTCTGGAGGAATCCCAATGGCGCAACGCCACAGCACACCCATCCGCGGATTGATGTCAACAAAACACTCTCCATTGTTTCAGGGCCGTTTTGGCCGCCTGTTTCGTTCATTGCCGGCGGCAAGGTTCGGAGCGTCGGACGCCGAAAGTGTGAAGAATCTGGCCTTACTTGGAGACAAGATGTCGGCAGGCTTTGATCCGCCGACGGATGGGAAAGACCCTGAAGAAAGCGGAATCCCTGCTCTGTACACCTATTTCGGGCAGTTCATCGACCACGATCTTACTTTTGATCCGGCGAGCAGCCTGCAAAAGCAGGATGACCCGGACGCGCTGACAGACTTCCGGACGCCCGCTTTCGATCTGGACAATATTTACGGGCGCGGGCCGGACGATCAGCCGTACATGTACGACAGCGACGGCAAATCCTTTTTGCTGGGCAATCCCTTGACCGGAGGCGATCCCAGGGCGACCGACTTGCCGCGAAACTCCGCAGCGCGCGCGAGGGCGCTTATCGGCGATCCGCGCAACGATGAGAACACCATCGTTTCGCAACTGCAGGGCTTGTTCCACCGGTTTCACAACCGGACTGTAAAAGACCATCCAACTCTTTCTTTCGAGCAAATCCAGAAACGTGTGCGTTTTCACTACCAATACGTGATTCTGCACGATTTTCTGCCGCGCATCGTGCAGGCCGAGGTGCTTAACGATTTAAAAACGCACGGAAGATTCGAGAAGGGGAATTTGAAATTCTTCCATTGGAAGGATGAGCCGTTCATGCCTGTGGAATTCTCGGTAGCTTGCTATCGTTTCGGGCATTCCATGATCCGGCCTGGCTACCGGCTCAATGACGATGATTCAACGTTGTTGCCGATTTTCACGACCGACGATGCGGTCAAGGCCGGCTTCAAGGATGACCTGCAAGGATTCCGGGCGGTAGTGCCCAATCGCGCGATCGATTGGGGGAGATTCATCGACATCGACAACCGAGTCTATGACGGGACTGACGCGCAGAATAAGAAGCGGCTCCAATTTGCCTATCGGATCGATACGTCTCTCGTGGATCCGCTCAGCAACCTTCCCGCCGTCGTTGCAGCCAATCCTTCGTCGCTGGCGCAGCGCAATTTGGAGAGAAGTTTTCGACTTGGGCTTCCGTCAGCGCAGCAAGTTGCGCATGCAATGGGGGTGAAACCCATGGACGACAAGGATATTCTCATCGGCAAGGGTGTGGACAAGCAGGATCCTAGTGATCCTCCAATTATCAGCATCGACCAGGTCTCGCCGGTATTTAAAGACAACTGCCCCCTATGGACGTACATCCTTGCGGAAGCTTTGAAGAACCAGATCAAGGTGCAAATTCCTGTGAAAGAAAAGATTACGATCACCACTCCACAGCTCGGACCGGTTGGCGGACGAATTGTTGCTAAAGTCTTCTTGGGCCTGATGTTTGGGGACAATCACTCCCTGCTCAGCATGCAGCCTGGGTGGCAACCCGAACACACCCCATACGCACTCAAGGATTTCGTGAACTACGCCTTGGGTAATTAACGGAGCTGGCCCATGAAAAAGCCGAGTCCCGCCAATGCGAAGATTTCACTGCCTCCGCGTCGAGCGCCGATCCTTGAGGAATTCCTTGCTCTTTCACGGATACTCACGGGGGTCGAGAAGCTCGATGCGGAGCTTGGCCGGCAATACCTGGATCGTTTGAACAGCGGCCCGTTCAGTGTCCCGTTCGGGCAAATCGTCAGCCGTTTTCAAGGCTTAAAGAACAAGGCCGACCTCGCCGGCCAAGTGAAGAAGAGAATTGTCTCTGATGATTCTCTTCGCCCTACCGTCTGCCAAATTATTCTTCTTTGGTACACGTCCACTTTGCAGGAAAACCTGGGAGTTCAGCCCCCCGCGCCGCCGGTGATGCGCTTCGGCACCCAGGAAGAATATTTCAGCGGCTTAGCTTGGACCATCATCGGTGCTCATCCACCGGGGCTCTCCGGCGGCTATTTTGGGCACTGGCGGTATCGTCCGGAGAATGAGCCGAAGGAATCCAAATGACGCCGCGCGGCTTTGACGTTGTGGTGATCGGTGCGGGCGTTGCCGGCGCTATGGTGGCCTATCGGCTGGCGCAAGCTGGAGCGAAGGTGCTGATACTCGAAGCTGGCAGCCGCAATCCTTCGCGGGCGCAAATGGTGGGGGCATATGCGATCGCTACCGCAAAAACTCCGCACAGTCCGTACGTGCAGACCGAGACTGACACAAAGGTGCCAAGCCCAGACAGTCCGACCGACTACTACGAGCAGCCAGCTCCGCCTCACGCGCTCTACAAGAGCACGTACGAGCGAAGAACGGGCGGCTCCACCTGGCACTGGCTTGGCCATACGCCGCGGCTGCTCCGCAACGATTTCCGAATGAAGTCTGAGTATGGCGGGCCGAAACTTCCGCCTGCCATGGTCGACTGGCCGATCACATACGACGACCTTGAGCCATGGTACTGCGAAGCCGAACGAGAAATGGGGGTTGCCGGTTCGCAAACGGAGTGGGATGGCCTGTTCGGGTCGCAACGTAGCAAGCCTTTTCCGATGAGCATGATCTGGCCGAGCTATTCGGATTTGTGGATTGCGGACCGCATCAACGGAAAAATTTTTGAAGGCGCCGAATACCGCGTGCGGAGCACTCCTTCGGCAAGAAACTCCGAGATCTATGACGGCAGGCCGCCGTGTGCCGGCAATTCGATTTGTGTTCCGCTCTGCCCGATCGGGGCAAAGTACGATGGATCAGTTCATGTGGCAAAAGCAACGGCAGCTGGCGCGTCCGTTTGGGAGCGGAGCGTCGTGACGAAGCTGGACAGGGACGCCGATGGCTCCGTTCATACCGTGCACTTCGTCAACTACGCCGGGGTACCTCAAAGCGTGACCGCTGAAGTCGTGGTAATCGCAGCTCATGCTGTTGAGACGCCCAAACTCTTGCTCATATCCGGTCTCGCCAACTCGAGCGACCAAGTAGGCCGGAATCTCATGGACCATCTTTCCAAAAGCACGTTCGGAATTGCGCCCGAAAAGCTATTTCCGTTTCGGGGTCCGCCGTCCACATCCGGTATCGAATCCTTCCGCGATGGTGAGTTTCGCAGGGACCGAGCGGGGTTTCGGATTTCGCTCAACAACGACGGCTGGTCAAGAAGGAATGCTCCGTATGCGGAAATCATCGACTCAGTGACGAACAAGCAATTGATCGGAACGGAGTTGCAATCGGCTGTATTCGAACGCGTTACACGGCAGGTGCGTCTGAGTTGTTCCGTCGAGGTCTCGCCCGACCCCAACAATCGAGTTGAGCTATCGATGATGAAGGATGCGCTCGGCCTGCCCCGCCCCAAGATCACGTTTACGCCAGCGGACTACAGCTTGCGGGGGCTCGCGCAAGCGACCAAGACCATGGCGGATATGTTTCGTCTGATTGGGGCAACTGAAGTCGATCTAGGAACAGACCCATCGGCGTATGACGGCGCTGGACACATCATGGGCACCTGCCGGATGGGCAAAGATCCCAAATCGTCGGTCGTCGATGCCCAGTGTCGCACGCACGATCACAAAAATCTTTATATTGCGGGGTCTTCGGTATTTCCCACCGTAGGCAGTCCTAATCCAACGCTATCGATTGCGGCGCTTGCGCTTCGAGCCGCAAAGGATATTGCCGCTCACCTCGGAACCAAGAGCAAACCAGAAGGCCACACATGAGTCCAACCGCCACAGTGCGCACACGGTCCGATCTCTTGAAGCTGCTCTGCGAAGCAGCGGAGCTAGAGCACGGCATCGCGTGCTCTTATTTGTATGCCGGTTTCTCTTTGAAGCGTGACGTTTCCGAAGGCGGAATTACCTGGGACGAGCTGCAAAAAGTGCGACGCTGGGCCGCACAACTCTATTTCATCGCGTCGCAGGAGATGCTCCATCTCGCTCTAGTTTGGAACATCACGACCGCGATTGGAGGAACACCTTACTATTTGCGGCCAAACTTTCCGCAAAACACGAAGTACTATCCATTGAAGGTTCCGATTGAGCTGGAACCTTTCGGTGTTCGCAGCCTCCGGCGCTTCATTCTTTACGAACATCCAGAAAAGGACTCTCCCACACTGAATCTGAAAGAGCTTTTGAGGTTTCCGGGAGACGACAATGAAGAGTTCGAATTCGGCACGGTCGGGGAGCTATATCGCCTGATTGAATCAGGATTTCGCAACATTCCTGAGAAAGAGCTCTTCATCGGCTCTCCGGCTCAGCAAATGACGACAGACCTCGTCCATTTCCCGGATCTCGTACCTGTCAACGACCGGGCCTCGGCGCTAAGAGCGATCGAGGAGATAACCGAGCAAGGAGAAGGGCGAGTTCATCACCGGGAAAGTTCGCACTTCGCCGCGTTTGTGGACATTTTCCAGGAACTCCAGGCCTCCGGAGCACAAGGCTCATCTTTTTTGCCCGCTCGGCCGGCGATGCGAAACCCTTGTGCAGCACTGGCCGGCGGCTACGGAGCGAATGCCAATCCAATTGATAACAAGCTTGCCTCTCAAGTCGCCGCACTTTTTGATTCCACCTACAGCCTCATGCTGCGAATGCTGGCGTGGAGCTTTGAATTCGACGCGGCAGGCGTTGAGCAGCAATTGAAAAGCTTTTGCAGCGCCGCGATTGACCTCATGCCGCGCGTCTTGCTCCCGCTTGGAGAAGGTCTGATGCTAATGCCTGCGGGTGACAAATACCCTGGGAAAACGGCCGGGCCGGGATTCGGGCTCACACGCCACGTGACGCTGCCGCAGGACGCAAAAAACGCCCGGCAACTTTGCCGCGAACGATTCCAAGAGTTGGCCGCTCTTGCTGCAGGGCTTCTGAAAAATCCAATGCCAAACCCCGTGAAAGCCGGATGCGCACACCTGCAACGCATTGCCGAAAATTTTGAGCCGAGGTGAAATCTTGAACAAACTCGAACCCCTAATCCCCAAGATCAAGCGGAACCTCAAGAAATTCAAGAAGCGAGGAGTTCTATTTGTCCGGCCAGGTTATTGCACCACAAAAGGAGGATGGCTGAGCAAGGAGGAAGCCATCGTCGCGGTCACCGCAGCCGGCAAGAAGCCGCCTAAGCTGCCTTCCAAGATAGAGGGAACTCCCGTTGATGTGCGTCCCGCCACTACGGTCGAGCAATTCAGTCACGACAAACCTCAACAGTTCTCTCAGCTTGCCGATCACCGCGCGGAGTTCAGAGGCACCAGCCTGCTCCCAGAGTTCAATCCATCCACAGAGAGCGTCGTAGCGCCAATTGCACCGAAGGTGGCTGCTGCGCATCAAACGAAAATACCTATCCCATATTCGCCGGCGAGTGTTCCACTAAGTCCCGTAAATGGGGCTATTCCGATGATCTGCCACGTGAGCCCTGATGCCGGCTGGGCGGAACTTCAAAATTTTATCTCCGGCACCAAACACCGGCTAAAAGTCAGCATGTACGACTTCACATCGGAGCACATCCTGGCGCTCTTCGAAGCCAAGCTCAAAGGCAAGTCCATCCAGATGACTCTGGATGATCCGCCACGAAATCCAACCGCGGACCAGGCCGATCCGGAAACGGTGCAGGGTCTGAAGTCGAAACTTGCCAAAAAATTCTCCTCGGCCTGGGCACTTGTCCGCTCCAGCCCGGAAGCGGATAGCTGGATCTTTCCGACTGCTTACCACATAAAGGTGATGGTTCGCGACAGCGATACCGTCTGGCTTTCCAGCGGGAACCTGAATAATTCCAACCAGCCTCAAATCGACCCCGTCGGGAATCCTCAGCCTGACGATCAGAAGACCGCGAAACACAGCGACCGCGACTGGCACGTCATCATTGAATCCCCGGCTCTGGCGAATACTTTCGAGGCGTATCTGGACAACGACTTTCAGGTGGCGATTCTGCACGCCGCAAGTCTTACCCCAGCGCTCAAACCGTCCAAGAGTCCTACGACTCCACCAAGCACTCTCGGCAATTTCATGTTTGCCCCGCCACAGCTCGTCACCGAACAAGTCATAATCACTCCGCTTTTGACGCCCGATCCGGGCATCTATCAAGCGGCGATGCTGAATCTGATCAACTCCGTCAAACATTCCCTGTACATCCAACTGCAGTACATCCACCCTTCCAGCGATCCTGCCAACGCCAAGTTTACGGATTTGATCGACGCCGTCGGAGCCAAAATCAACGCCGGTGTGGACGTCAAAATAATCTTGAGCGAGTTTCAGACCCTGAAGGGTGGCCTCGATGCACTGCAGGCGGCGGGCGTAAATCTCGACAACGTGAAAATTCAGAGCAACGTCCACAACAAAGGGTTTGTTTTCGATCACAAGATTGTCGTTGTCTCGAGCATGAACTGGTCAGGGGAAGGCGTCTTGAGCAACCGCGACGCGGGAGTCATCATCGAGAACGCCACCGCCGCGCAATACTACGAGAAGGTCTTTCTGGACGATTGGGCGCACCACGCTGCGCAAAAAACGGCTTAACTGGCCAAGAGGAAGCCGGCGACGCGCGAGCCGACAGCGCAGCCGCGGCATCCTCGAGCTTGTGCGGTTAGTTCGATTCCACCTGATGGATAGATTCAACAGCCATGAGCTGCCTTAATGCAGGCCCGCGCTTCTGAGGAGAACCAATTGACCGAAGGCAACGACAACAACACACCGCCGAGAAAAAGCTGCTTGATCATCGGAGCTGGTTTGTCGGGCCTGAGCGCTACATGCCGTCTCAAAAAGATGGCCTGAACGGGATGCGTTGAACCCTGTACAGGACTCATACCCAAGCCGACGTCGGGAACCGGAAAAACCCGACGCAATATGAGCGCGTTCGAGATAGACCTTTGCATGATGAGCGTGGAGTTTATTGCGCACCTATCCCATTCCCCAAAACATTCACATCGAAAACGCATGTTGGATGGAATCGGAAACGCGTTGTAAGGCATCTATAATGCATTGGTTGAATTTAAGAATCAGGGAGGAGTTTCACATGGCCATCTCAACCGAGCGCTCCATTCTTGCCGGCGGCTGCTTCTGGGGCGTGCAGGACTTGCTGCGCCGCTACCCGGGGGTCATTTCCACGCGGGTAGGGTACTCAGGCGGCGACGTGCCGAACGCCACCTACCGGAACCACGGAACCCATGCCGAAGCGATCGAGATTATCTTTGATCCTCAGAAGTTAAGTTTCCGCACTCTCCTCGAGTATTTCTTCCAGATTCACGACCCTACCACTTTGAACCGCCAGGGCAACGACCGGGGAAGCAGTTATCGCTCGGCGATCTTCTATACGACGGATGAACAGAAGCAGACTGCATTGGAGACCATCGCCGATGCCGATGCATCTGGACTGTGGCCGGGGAAAGTGGTAACCGAGGTCGCGCCCGCAGGTGACTTCTGGGAGGCCGAACCCGAGCATCAGGATTATCTGGAACGATATCCCAACGGCTACACCTGCCATTTCATTCGACCTGAATGGAAGATTCCGAAGCGAGCGGAAGCGACGCGAGCGAGCTGAGGGCAGCAATCAGAACCGTTCTAACAACGGGCACTTACGGAAAAAAACGGCCCACGCTACCGGTTAGCCCGCACTTACTGGACTATAACCAATTGCTCGTTTACGCCGCTGGTTCCTTAGTGGCGAGCACATACGAACTCAGTGTGCGCATGTAGTTGACCCTCTCGAAGGCAGCCGGATTCGGAGCGGACCGATAGCTCATGCTGCCGCGCATTTGCTGGATGGATTCATATTCGTGTTCTTCCATCCAGTGCGTGAGATCGCCGATCACTTGCGATGCGTGACGAAGGCCATTTTTCAGGAACGCGGAAGTCATCATGGCGACTCTTGCGCCGGCCATCATGGACTTGATCACATCCTGGGCGGAATGCACGCCGCCTGTGATAGCGAGATCCGCTTTTACACGACCGTACAGGATGGCCACCCAATGAAGCCGAAGCAGGAGTTCTTGCGGCTGGCTGAGCACAAGCCGGGGCTCAACATCCATCTCTTCAATATCAAAGTCGGGCTGGTAGAAACGGTTGAAAAGCACGAGGGCATCCGCGCCGGCGGCTGCGAGTTGCACAGCCAAATGGGCCGGAGCCGTCAGAAAATGAGACAGCTTTACGGCAAGGGGCACGCGAACCGACGCCCTTAATTCGCGAACCAGATCGCAGTAATCCTGTTCAACTTCTACTGAATTCTGCTGCGGATCGGTCACGAGGGAGTAAAGATTCAGTTCGATAGCGTCACAGCCGGCTTGCTGTGCTTCGCGGGCATACTGAATCCAACTGCTGCGCGACGTGCCATTCAGGCTGGCGATTACCGGAACCGAGACAGCCGATTTCGCTTTGCGAATCAGTTCTAGATAACCGGCTGGACCAAGATTGTAGTCTCGGAGAGCCGGGAAATAGCTGAGCGCCTCCCCAAAACTCTCCGCGCCGCGGGAGAGGTCACGGTCGAGAAATTCCCCTTCCCTTTGCAGTTGCTCTTCAAAGATCGAAGGCAGTATGACGGCTGCGGCGCCACAATCTTCAAGAGCACGAATGTTGGAAATGGAATCCCACAGCGGCGACGACGAGGCTACGAGCGGATTCTTCAGGGTGAACCCAAGATAGGAAGTAGTGAGATCCATCATTTCCCTCCGACCGGCTGAGGTTCTTTGGGCGCTGTAGCTTGCGATTCGGGAGGTCGCTGCAGGGCGGCTTGGGCGCGTCCGGGCATCGCAGCTCGATCCGCATAAACTTCCCAACGCCGAGCAATGTCCTCCTCCGCGGCGCGCAAGAGCGCGCGGGCGGTTTCTGGATCGCTGCGGGCGAGCATAGAATACCGCGCTTCCGCGTATACGTAGTCTCGGAGCGGAATCGTCGAAGCCTTGGAATCAAGCTGGAAGGGATTTTTTCCTTGTTGCTGCAAGCGAGGATCGAAGCGCAATAACGGCCAATACCCAGAGAGGACCGCCGCCTTTTGCTGCTTCAAACCAAATGCCATGTCGTATCCGTGCGCAATGCAATGACTGTAAGCGATGATAAGCGATGGGCCATTGAAGGCCTCGGCCTCCTGGAACGCTTTGAGTGTGTGCGTGTCATTGCCCCCCATGGCGACGCGCGCAACGTAGACGTCGCCGTAGCTGATGGCTTCGAGCGCGAGATCCTTCTTGGCCGCCGATTTTCCGCCCGCAGCAAACTTAGCAACCGCTCCGCGCGGAGTGGCCTTGGACATCTGCCCGCCGGTATTGGAATAGACTTCCGTGTCGAGAACCAGGATGTTGACGTTCGCGCCGGAGCTGAGCACGTGATCAAGCCCGCCGAAGCCGATGTCGTACGCCCATCCGTCACCGCCCACAATCCAGAGACTTTTCTTGACGAGTAAATCGCAGACGGCAAGAAGATCTCGCGCTTCCATCGATGAGGTACCGGCGAGCGCTTTCTTGAGAGCTGCGACGCGTTCCCTTTGCGCCGAGATCCCCGCTTCCGTAGATTGATCGGCGGAAAGAATTTCCTGGCTTAACGCGGCTCCAATCTGGCCGGACAGACGCGAGACAAGCTCGCATGCGTACTCGGCCTGCTTATCAAGAGCCAAACGCATACCGAGGCCGAATTCCGCATTGTCTTCAAACAGAGAATTCGACCATGCGGGGCCACGTCCGGCCAAATTTGTGGTGTAGGGCGTGGTCGGCAAGTTGCCGCCATAGATTGAGGAGCAACCGGTGGCGTTCGCAATTACTGCTCGATCGCCAAAGAGCTGAGTGAGAAGCTTGATGTAGGGCGTCTCCCCGCAGCCTGCACAAGCTCCTGAGAATTCAAAGAGAGGTTCGAGAAGCTGTGCGTCTTTCACCTGCGTGTGCGCGAGGAGGCCGCGATCCAATTCTGGCAGGGAAAGGAAAAACTCCCAGTTTGCGCTCTCTTTCTCCCGGAGGGCCGGCTGTGGCGCCATATTGATGGCTTTATGTTTGGCTTCGCTCTTGCTTTTCACAGGGCAAGCTTCCACGCAAAGCTGACAGCCGGTGCAATCCTCTGGAGAGACCTGAAGCGTGTATTTTAGGGACTCGAATTCTCGCCAGCGAGGCTTGGACGATTTGAAAGTGGATGGCGCTCCAGCCAGCAAAGAAGAATCGTAGACTTTTGCGCGAATTACCGAATGCGGGCAAACGAGAACACACTTGCCGCACTGGATGCACAGCGGTTCATCCCAGACGGGAATTTCCAAAGCGATGTTGCGCTTGTCCCATTTTGACGTGCCAGTGGGAAAGGTGCCGCCCGGAGCCAGGGCGCTGACAGGGAGGCTGTCGCCGCGACCGGAGATCATAGTCCCGAGAACGTCGCGTACGAAAGAAGGCGCACGCGAGGACACCGGCGGAAGAATATTGAAAGTGCTCGAAGCCCGTTCGGGAACGACGACTTCGTGCAGATTAGCAAGAGTTGCCTCTACCGCCGCGAAATTCTTTCGGACGACGGCTTCGCCTCTTTTGCCGTAGGTTTTTTGGATTGAGCTCTTAATCGCAGCTATCGCTTCTTCACGTGGAAGGACACCGCTGATGGCAAAGAAGCAGGTTTGCATGATGGTGTTCATCCGCGATCCCATGCCGGTTTCACGAGCGACTGCGTAGCCATCCACCACAAAGAATTTCAGGCGCTTGACGATAATCTGTTCCTGAGTATGCAGCGGCAGATGCTGCCAAACGGATTCCGCCGGAAAGGGCGAATTGAGCAGGAATACCGCTCCAGGCTCTGCCACATCGAGCACATCCATTCGCTCGAGGAAATTAAATTGATGGCACGCCACGAAATTCGCCTTACTGATGAGGTAAGAGGAGCGGATGGGCTGAGGGCCGAAGCGAAGATGCGAAACCGTGACGGAGCCTGATTTCTTCGAGTCGTATACGAAATAGCCCTGCACGAAATAAGGAGTCTCCTCGCCAATTATTTTTATGGAATTCTTGTTCGCGCCAACCGTTCCATCTGCTCCCAAACCGTAAAAAATCGCCCGCGTACCGCGTGGATTTTCCGCGGAAAAAGTCGGATCGTAATCGAGGCTGCTGAAGGAGACATCGTCTTTGATCCCGATCGTGAAATGATTGCGAGGATTTTCTGTCTTCAATTCGTCGAAGACCGCTTTGACCATTGCAGGAGTAAATTCCTTGGAAGAAAGACCATAGCGGCCGCCGATAATGCGCGGACGGGTGGTGAAACGGGCCTTTGCGGCTGATCGATCATTCGCTGCCAGATTGAAGGCCTCTGAAACTGCCGTGACAACATCGGCGTACAGCGGTTCGCCCGTTGCACCGGGCTCTTTGGTACGGTCGAGGACGGCAATCGCGCGAGTGGAGGCAGGCAGCGCGGAAAGAAAAGCTTCGACCGCGAACGGACGAAACAAGCGTACCTTGAGCAGTCCGACTTTTTCTCCATTTGCCTGCAGAATGTCGATTGTTTCTTCGACCGCGCTTGCGGCGGAACCCATTAGAACAATTACGCGCTCCGCGTCAGGAGCACCGGAATACTCGAAGAGCCGATAGGAGCGGCCGGTTCGTTGGGCAAACTGATCCATCCCCTGCTGAACGATTGCCGGACACGCGAAATAGAAAGGACTTACGGCTTCACGCGACTGGAAGAACACATCGGGGTTTTGCGCCGTGCCGCGCAAAACGGGGCGGTCGGGAGTCAGGGCGCGGCCGCGATGTTCGCGGAGGCGAGCATCATCAATCAACGAGCGCAGATCATCATCCGAAAGCGAGGCAATTTTTGCGATCTCGTGTGACGTGCGAAAACCATCAAAAAAATGGAGGAACGGAATTCGCGATTCCAGAGTGGCGACCTGGGCGATCAGCGCCATGTCCTGCGCTTCTTGAACGGTATTGGAAGCCAGCAATGCAAAACCTGTGGATCGCGCCGCCATCACGTCGCTGTGGTCACCGAAGATCGAGAGGGCATGAGTAGCAATCGAGCGCGCCGCCACATGGATCACGGCGGGAGTCAGCTCTCCAGCGATTTTAAACATGTTGGGAATCATCAAAAGCAGGCCCTGTGAAGCCGTAAAAGTCGTCCCCAATGCGCCTGCCTGGATCGCGCCATGCAATGCGCCCGCCGCTCCTCCCTCACTTTGTAATTCCACGACCCGAGGTACGGCGCCCCACATATTTTTGCGCTCCTCATGGGACCACTGATCCGCCCATTCCCCCATCGGCGAGGCGGGGGTGATCGGATAAATGGCAATCACCTCGTTCAGGCGATACGCAACGGAGGCGGCTGCCTCGTTTCCATCAAGAATGACCTTTGGGGGACCGCCTGTATCCGACATTGGCATGCGTTCCTTTCGCTTCTGGAGAACCCATGAGCCAATATAGTGCCGGCACCGCGCGCTCCGACATGCGGCATATCACCTGGGGATGTGATGCAGGTCACAGCGTGAATCGGAAGGGCAAGCTTTCTTACAGGAATCTTATCGGGCGAGTATCTCCGCCAGGTTTAGCAGCTCCAGTTCGAGCGTCTTTCTCTTTCCGACAATTTCAGCCAAAGGAGTGGCCGCGATTCTCCCGTTCTTGAGGCCGACCAGCATTCCATACCGCTCCTGGGCGACCTGCTCTGTCGCAGCTGCACCAAACCGAGTGGCCAACAACCTATCAAAGGCGCCGGGTGTGCCGCCACGTTGCACATGGCCCAGCTTCACCACCCTCAGATCAAACCCGATTTGTTCACGATGCTCCTTGAAATATTTTGAGAGGCCTTCCGCATTGTATTTCGCGCCTTCGGCAACGACGACCGTGGCATGGGTCTTGCCCTTTTCATAGGCCTGCCGCAGTTCAGACGCTACAAACTCCGGATCTGTTTCGGCCTCCGGCAGGACAATACACTCTGCTCCTCCGGCGATTCCAGAGATCATCGCCAGATAACCGCAATTGCGGCCCATCACTTCCACAAGAAACGCGCGCTCGTGAGAAGAAGCTGTTACTTTTATGCGGTCAATGGCCTCAAGAGCGACATTCAGGGCGGTGTCAACCCCGATGGTAATTTCAGAGCCGAACAAGTCATTGTCGATCGTCGAGGCGACGCCCACCACAGGAAACTCTTTTTGCGCCAGTGCGAAGGCACCGGCCTGAGAGCCATCGCCACCGATCACAATCAACGCATCGATTTCGCGCTCGCGGAGAAATCTGACAGCCTTGATTTGAGCGTCCTCCGCCTTAAATGCTGGGCAACGAGTACTACCGAGAATTGTGCCGCCACGCTGAATGATTCCGCTGACGTCACGGCTTCCCAGCGGAACGAATTCGTCGTTCATTAGTCCCGCATACCCGTGGCGAACTCCAAAGACCTTCCACCCCCTGTCGATCCCCGTGCGCACCACCGCACGAATCGCGGCATTGATCCCCGGCGCGTCTCCCCCACTCGTCACAACGGCAATCTGCTTCATCACTCGGTCTCCGAATCCACGCTGATCGGGTCTACTCGGCCCTTAGAGCCTCGATTGGATCCAGATACGCGGCCCTCCTCGCCGGATAATACCCGAAGCTGACGCCGACGAGTGCGGAGAATAATGCGGCGAGCAGCACCGCGCTGAGGCCGATCACCGTATTCCATTGTGCGAGGCGTGAAATGATGGCCGAAGCCGCGATGCCAAGAAGTATCCCAACAAATCCGCCGGCGATGGACAAAGCTACGGCTTCGACCAAAAATTGGGTGAGAATGTCGCGTGTCTTGGCACCCACGGCTTGTCGAAGCCCAATCTCCTTTGTGCGTTCCCGGACTGAGACCAGCATGATATTCATAATGCCGATGCCCCCAACTACGAGCGAGACTGAAGCGACCGCTGCAAGCATCATCGACATGATGTGGGAGGACGCTTCTTGTGCCCGGATTGGTTTGACTCGCTATCGTGGGCATGTCTCGCCCGTCTTCTGCCGCCCAGGTCATCCGGGAAGAGACTCCGATACACCTGTCCTGCGCTAGGCGGCCGCCGCTCTAGCCGCCGGTTCGGGCTTGGCCTGTGCCTTCTTCAAGAGAATCTCGAGAAATCGACCGCGGAATTTTCCGGTGACATTCTTCGGATCAATTTCGACCGGAAGTTCGACCACACGGAAGATCATTTCGCCTTCTCGTGGCTGGCTGTATGACTTAATTGAAATCGGCTCCTTGTTTATTACGCGCGGTTCGCCGCAAATGGTCAGGCGCCTCGGCGCAATCCAGATATTGACCGTATCTTCCTTGAATGGTGCGGTGTCCGTACTTATCCAAAAGCTATCATCAAGGGACAATCTTCCGACACAGATCGGTCTGAGTAGCGCCGATTCAGCTTGGCGCCAGTCTTGCTGTTCGTGTCCTCCTGAGCCACTCTTCTCGAAGAGCTCGAACGCCCGCCGCGCTATTGCCGCGTGGACCCTCCGAGCTTGTTCCTTTGCGTCGAGAGCGATAATGCTCAGTTTGTGATTCGGCGTGGAGCGTCTTATCGTATCCATCGGTGCCATGGCTCACCCCCGATTCGTCCATCATTTTCTCAAGTCTCATGGTGCCTTCCGGTATCGGCTGGCCGATATGATTTCGCGCACTCCAAAATGTGACCTGGAACACAAACAAAAGGCCTGTTGTCTGCGAAAAAGAAAAAGGAGATGCCGTATGTTCTCAGCGAATGCGACAATCTTATTCGGAGCGGCGTTAGTAACTTTTGTGAACATTGGTGCTATGCAGGGGAAGAAAGAACAGAAGCCACTTACGATGGAATCGCACGTGGTGTCCGGGAAAGGGATGTTCACAAAATATTGCGCGAGTTGTCATGGCCAGGATGCAAAAGGAAGTGGCCCGGCTGCAATCGCAATGAAAACGCCCCCTCCCGATCTCACGACGCTGTCAAAGCGTAACGACGGGAAGTATCCGGAAGGCTATGTCGGAGCGGTCCTGAAATTCGGGCGGAGTATGGCTTCGCACAGTTCAGAAGATATGCCGGTTTGGGGCTCGCGTTTCAAAACACTGGACCCGGCCGGAGATCCGACAGGCCAGCAACACGTCGACGCTCTCGTTGCCTACATCAAACAGCTTCAAGTGAAATAGCGAGAACACTGGACTCCTGTCTGAGATAGGCCAACAATGTAGTGAGGAATCTTTTCGAGTTGCCCGCAGGTGTGTGCCCGTACCGCAGCTAACCCTTGCGGTGTTTGAAGAATTCGACCTGGCGCAGGCGCTTCTTCGCGGCTTCGAGGGTTTTGTATGGCCCGCCGAGGTTCCTGCCTTTGCTGGATACTACCTGGTATCCATTTTTACTTCTGATGATCATGGCTAAACTCCTTTGGAGAGCAGGTGGTAAATCCGCCTAGCTCTCGCCGCGGATCGTCAGCACCGGACAAGGCGCGTGCGCCACGATCTCGTAGGCGATGTCCTTCTGGACTCGCGCCGCCACTCTCGTCAGCCCGTGCATGCCTTGGACTCCGAGAACGATCAGGTCTGCTTCGTGCTTCCTTGCAGCGGACAGAACCTGATCGGCGGTATCACCGTGCCCCACGACCGCACGGGGACGGCACCAAAACTCGGCTTCCTGAGGGACGAAGGACTCGAGTCGATGGATCGCTTCTGCCACGGACAGCTCGCCCGGCTTACTAGTTTTCCCTGGTTTTGGCTGTGGCAGGACATGCAGAAGAACCAACTGAGCTTGGTTTTCTTCCGCGAGAGAGACGGCGTACGACGCGGCGGCCGAAGACGCCTCGTTGAAATCGGTAGCGAAGAGAATGCAATGGAATCGCGCGAAATCCTTTGTCGACTCGCGTGCGGCGGGACCATTGGTTAACACTGGAACTCGTGAGTGTCGAAATACTTCTTCCGCGGATGAACCCAACAGCGCTTTCTTCAGCCCCGTCCGCCCATGAGTTCCGAGCACGATCAAATCAATGTCATGCACCTTCACCAGCCGCGAGACTACTTCCCAGAGCGTGCTGCCTTGTTCGATGAAAGTCACGCGCGGTACGCTGTATAGTGACGTTTCCACACGCTCCATCTCCGCGTGCGCCCATTCTTGCTGGCTCTCCAATAGATTGATCGTCGCTTCGGGGGCCATGTAGTCGTAACTCGAGGGGACAAGAACGTGAGCCGCTACGATTCTTGAACCATACGTGCGCGCAATCGCCGCTGCGACAGGCAAAGCTTCGCGGGACGGCCCGGAAAAGTCCGTCAAATACAAAATTTGCTTGAAGTCAATTCGCTTATCCGCTTCGACAATCTTCATACTCGATCTCCGGATGCAAGTATCCCGTTCCTAACTTCGCTTTTCGGTGACAAGAGGCACTATTTCCGGTGATGCGCATCACAGCCGTTCCGCCGGTCGTGGCGCAGTCTGAAAGCGAAGTAAAAGACGTAAACCCGCGGGTCGGGGAATTTCCCGGGGGAGTGGATTTTGAGGGTCTTAATCGCGATCGATTCTTCGGCAGCCTCTGAACGAGTTCTGGACGAAGCGGTAGCTCGCCCCTGGCCGGCAGGCACGCAATTCTGCGTGGCGCATGCCGTAGATATCCGCCAGTTCTCGGAGATGCCCGCCTTAATCGGCGACGCGAAAAGGGAAGGCGATGCAATCGTCAAAGCGGGAGCCGCGAAACTCGCGCGGGTCGGCCACCTTGTTGAATCGAATCTCCTTTGGGGGCCGCCACGCCACGCCGTGTCTTCTTATGCGGAGGAGTGGGGGGCGGATTTTATTTTGGCGGGATCGCACGGCCATGGAACGATCGGGCGATTTTTGCTTGGAAGTGTGGCGCAGGGAATTCTCAGAAGGGCGCAGTGCTCGGTGGAGATCGTTCGTGCGAAAACTGGAGGAAATCCACCCTTCGCCCATGGCATGAAAATCCTCCTGGCTACCGACGGGAGCGAATTCTCTCTCGCCGCCGCCCGATCGGTGGCAAACCGGCCGTGGCCGGAGGGGAGCATTTTCCGAATCCTGGGAGTGGAGGAATTAGTCGCAATCGACGCACCCATGGGGGCATCGCCCCTTGCTTCCATATATCCAGCGAGCCTTCTGGAAGAACTTGTGACCAATGCGCGCGCACGCGCGACCGAGGCAGTGCATGCAGCCGAGCAGGTACTCGAGGCAGCCAAGCTAAAGGGTATAGAGCCTCATCGCTGCCCCACAGGCGATCCGCGCAACATCATTCTCGACACCGCTCAAACCTGGGGAGCGGATCTGATCGTTCTTGGCTCCCATGGGCGAAGCGGTCTTGATCGGGTCCTCCTTGGCAGCGTTTCCGAAGCCGTGGCGATTCACGCGCATTGTTCTGTCGATGTCATCCGAACTGACTTTCACGCTGCAAAGCGATGAACACTCTCTGGAAGGAGAACTGTATGTTAGTCGCCAGTCAAGTAGAACGCATTGCAGAATCATCGGCCCCGATTCTCAGCGTCTATCTGAATACACGAATCAAGAATTCCTCCCGCCATCCCCGCACGTCGGCGCATTTGGTTTGGTTCAGAAAAGAAACAACCGCAATAGCTGCAACCCTGTCTTCGGAAGATAGAACAAAGTTTCAGAAAGAGGCCGACCGAGTCGATCTATTTCTGGAGCGGAGGCGTCCTGCCGAAGCAGGTCTGGCCATCTTCGCTGCCCCAAACACGTGGACGGTCATTCCTCTACAGGCCAGCTTTGAGAATGCGATCTCTTGGGGCCGGCCATCCGTGGGGCAGTTGTTTCGTTTGTTAAATGAACACCGCCCATACGGCATTGTTACGGTTGACCATCAGGCCGCACGTTTTTTTGTCTACCGGCTCGGTGAACTCACCGCACTCGGTGAGAAGGCTTTCACCATCAATGAGTCCGCGTGGAAGAAAAAAGAGCTTGGGCATGTCATCGGCCAGCGCGTCAGAAAGACGCGTGGTTCCAATCGTGAGCTCTTTGAAAATCGATTGGAAGCGCAGTATGAGCGCCTCTGTCATGAAACGGCGGAGCAAGCCGTGAAGTTCTGGAAGGAATGTAATTTCGCCGGGCTCTTCCTCGCTGGGCCGGAGCGTCTCGTCAACTTCATCCACTCGCGAATCGCTCAGCCATTCAGTGCACTTGTGGTCGCCGTATCTGACGATCTCGTCAACTTCTCGCGCAACTCAATTCTTCGAAGATTGGAAACGCGCATTGGCGAAGCGGAGCAAAAGAGGCAACTAGCCATGGTGGAGCAACTCCTCGCCGAGGAAGGCAAATTCGGCACTAATCCTGACGAGATTCTCGCGCGATTGCAGAACGGCAGTGTGCGCACACTCGTGGTTGCGGCGGACCTGGATCTTCATCTGCGCGAATGTGCCAATTGCGGATTCGCAACGCGTTCTGCTGATCCTGCCTGCGTTAGTTGCGGAGGAGAATTACGAAATGTCTCTCTGCTCGAAATTCTGCCCTATCTGGCCAGCGCTCACCACATGAAGGTTGAATTTGTAAGCGGTGAAGCCGCTCTTCTTTTGACGAAATCGGGGGGCATGGGAGGGTGGTCACGGCTCTCCAGAATGAAAGCGGCTGGATGAAACGCTACGTGATCAGCTCCACAGCTGAACGGTATCGTGCCCAATAGAAACTTGTGCCGAAGTACAGGCGTCTGCCGCTTAGATTGAGGCTAGAGTCACGATGGGCTAAGAGTCAAATGGCTCCACGGATTCCTCAGAGCTCAGGATGATATTCCAGGGTGTATGGGATGACGCGCGGCTCTTCAAGAGTACGTCCTCTTCGCTGGATCACCCGCGTTCTCTTTGTTGGAATCGCGCTCTTGCGAGCTCTCCGTTGTGGAGCACCATTTTTCGCAAATGTTCTTTGGCAAATCTTAGGACGTCCAGTCATGGCTTTAACCTCCACTGCTAGTTGGTTACACTGGGAACAGCATACGGACATTCTTCCTTCTGCTGCCTCCGACGCAAACCTTCCATTTACGCGACCGCACTCTTTGTAGCTACAGCCTGCGGTAACTGCCGAGTGTTGATCGCGCGAAAGGTTTTGACAATTTCTTCGCTGGAAAGCTCAGATGCCTTCCCCAAGCTGGGGGCTTCCGCCCGCAGCAGAACGTCGTCCATCGAAATCACGCCAACGAGCGCGCCGGCTTTTGTGATCACCGGAAGACGCCGCACGTGCCCATCGCGCATGGCCCTCAGCGCCAGATGAATCTCGTCCTCCGGAGCGCAGGCATAAACTTTCTGTGACATCACTTCGCTTACCGTGACCTCGCCAGACGGCCTGCCTCGAGTCCCAAGGGCTACACAAATATCCCGATCCGTGATGATTCCCACAACCCTTTCGTCACTCCCAACGACCGGGAGGAAACCGCAGTTCCCTGTCCACATCAATTCTGTCGCCGAGCCAAGATTGGTATCAGGACGGCAGTAATACGGTGTTCCCATCATAACGTCTACAACTTTCATGGCATTTCTCCCTTCTTTGAAATCCGCTTTGACTTACCATTCGGAGCTAGGGTCACCCGAGTTACTTCCACCGAGCAGTGCGCGTGGAGTGCAACATGCTCCGAAACACTTCCCATCGTCATTCGATCGAACCCACGGCGGCCATGTGAGCCAATTACCACAATGTCCGCATGCCATCGCTCAGCTTCGCTTACGATTTCCCTACCATCGCTGTCTTTTGGAAAGGGTGTTTCCGCGACAGTTTCCAGACCTGCCTTCCTAAGAATTTCAGCGCCAGCCGCTGCGTACTTTTTCGCGTCTTCAAGGGCTGCCACGTTCTGATTCTCGATTTCCGTCATTTCAAGATACGGAAACTCTCCGAGAAGCAGGAACGGTTCGGGAATGGAGATTACCTTGGCCTTGCTCCCGAGAGGCCAGGGGCGGCTTGCCACGGATTCAAGTGCAGCCTTGGAGTACTCAGAACCATCTGTGGCCACGAGGATATTTAGCCCGCTAGGCGCATTTACCTTATTTTTTGCGGATGCCAGCCGCACAATTTCCACCGAACATGGCGCATGCCGCAGAACCGACCGAGCCGTGCTGCCAAGCAATAACCTCGTCAGTGTTCCCACTTCGTTCGAGCCAACCATCACCAAGTCGGCTTTCCACGACGCGGCGATTTCTGAAACCACCTTTCGAGCCATTCCGAATATTACGCGAGTCTCCACGTTCCACCCGGCTTTAACCAGGGTGTCTCCCGCGCTCTTAATTTGAATCGCAACGGTTTCTTTCGCCCGCTGCAGTGTGACGGGAGCTTTTCCGAAGGGAAATGGATCCAGGACATGCAGTAGTAGAAACACACTGCCCTCAGGCCATGGCCGAGACGCTGCCTCGTTCACGATCTCGATCGATCTTGGGGTGGCATCCGAGGCAATCAAAACTCTCATGTTTCGGCCGACTCTCCTTTCCAACGCTGCCCTAGCTGGTTTCCAATGAATCTCAGATCTACTATTTCACTAAACTTCCTCGTCGAAACTGCACCCGAATTCGCGTATGTCGCCCTTTCGCGCAATCAACGACCAAGATCTATGTAAATCAATGGCTGGGTGGCCGCAGTGACCTCAAGCATAAGCAGAAGTGAGGCAAATCACTGTCGGCCAAAATTCGATCTTCTTGGAAGAAAGCCTCTATCGTATGAAGAGAGTGTGACGACAAGGTGGAATGCTAGGCGTCAAGCGGCAGAATCTTCGCGGTCAGGCCATACGTCGATCTCCACGCTTGGTAGTCTTGTCGAGCCCCGTCTGTAATCCTTGAGTGCGAAGATCAATTTCGTTGCGTTGGACTGCGATATAAAACTCTCTCAATGAACCAGACGCAAAATCCTGGCTCGATCACCATGCAGACTCTCTCGATGAAACTGGTTCAATAACTCGGCTGGTGATTCCAGGTCACGGCGTTCTCGAAGTGCTCATGCCCCATCCCAGATTCCCGCTTCCCAGCAGGACAGCTTCAAGACGCTGTCGATCATCCGCGTCTACCGAGATCAGGGTCTGAGAAGTGTCGTCACACACGTAAGCGAAACTACGGCGAGTCGCAGAAACCTTGCTTCCGTGCATTGAACAATGGTTTCCGTGAAGACATCCGCGCACCGGGCGAGCCTCAAGTCCTTTGTCACAGAGGCACGCGACTCCGAATGGCACCTGCCTTTCGAGCATGCCGAAACTATAACGTGTAGACCCAAGTCGTTTAGCTCGAACAGGGTGGTGATTGGAGGGATATAGAAAGACTGTAAAGACTGTAGCGGAACAAACTAAAACGGCTAAATTCCTGAAGAACCAAGATTTTCCAATATCACTCGAAGCTTCTAATGGCGGAGAGGGGGGGATTCGAACCCCCGGTAGGAGTTTTGGCCCCTACAACGGTTTAGCAAAACGAGTGATTGCGTCTGGCTCGCTGGTAAGTTGATGAAAACTAAAGACGCCGTTCGGCTGGCTCTGGACGGTTTGGGCACGGTTGGCAGCGTACTGGGATAAATTGGGATAAAGGTTTTGGATACGCGGAGAAGCTGAAGGCGGCGGTTTGCTAATTTAATCATCCCTGTCCTTGCTCATCGATATTGCTTTATTTTGTTAGAGTTACAAGCTCTCACTTGCAGTGAAATCGCCTCATTTGCAGAGCGTTGGCCAGCAATTGGCCAGCAGAATGTGCGCGAGAGAGCTCACTGCGCCAAGAGCCCTGCCAGGCCCAAGCATATAATCGTCTAACAAGATTGGTGTTTCACGGGCCGTGCTCCGACGAAAGAGTTGCGATCGGATGAGAGACCGCATTCGCCGTGTGAATCGCCTCCGTTTCGTGGTTATGTGAACGGTTCGCGAGTGCTTACCTTCGTTGCAGGGTTCGCTCCTCATAGGCGATGCTGCTGCGTATCGCGAACGCAATACTGTTTCTGGGAAGATGGCCCTCTATTTCTTGAACGAGAATTTCAGGCTTCCTGCGATAAGGCGCGGATATCCAAAGTGAGTGCCGGAGAAAGGATTTCCCCAATTGAATGCAAAGTCCCGGTCCGTGATGTTTTGTATGTCGAGCTGGACTCCCATCGTAAGCCGATCGCGACACACCAAGTCGGCGCCTCCAGACCAACCGAAGACGAACCAAGGCTTTACTCGTTCGGTATCCAAATTCACGAGATTCGCGCCCGGAAGAGCCGCGAGCTCATCTGGGTCCAAATCCGGAAGTTCCAGGGGAACTCCGCTCTCGTAGCGACCTGTAAACGTGGTCCACAATCCGTGCCGGCCGGCGTATGTGATCGCGAACGAACCGACGTTCCGTTGGTCATGATCGGGAGTAAACTGCGTTCCCGGTCCAATCTCGATGAAATCATCATCTAAAAATAAGCCGCCATTTAGTGGACCGATTTCCACGATGCGGTTATTTGTATAGCTAAAATAAGCGGAAAATCCGTGGCGAAAAGGCATGTCCAGCCTTACATCCAACCCTTTTGCGCGCGCCTTGTCGACGCTGTTTGGGAAGATGATCGTGGTCCCCAGAAGCACGTTGGGATCATCGATATTTCGAAAATGGCGCCACCAATAAGCTACATTCAGCCTGAGTGACTTGGGGAGTTCCTGCGAAAATCCGGCTTCCCATGCAGAGAGTGTTTCCGGCCGAATATCTGCGCCCCCGCCGCTATCGGCAAAGGGAGACAACTCCCGCGCTTGTTCGGAACTGGCAATCAATAGGTTTTCGACCTGCGGCGGCATGTAAAGCCGATTGAACGATGCACGAAACACAGTGCGAGTGACCGGAAAGTAGTAGCTAGCACCAATTCGCGGGCTCAATTGATGAGCGGAGACAAGCAGGTTGGAATGATCAAAGCGCAGCCCTGCGCTGACTTTGAAGTTTTGGAAAGGTGAGAAGTCATCCTGCGCATAAATCGCTTCGGTTCCGCGGGTGACCTGCTGCCTGAACACGAAAGGATTCTCGGGAGTAAAATCCATTGCTGGATCGCTGATGCCTGCCTCGTCGGCAGCATCGGGATCCGTGACGGCAAAGGAAAAGAATTCGTTGATCGAAACTCGCGCTATCTCCACGCCCCCCTTCCATGCGTGGCCGTGCGCCGTGCGACTGATACTGCCGAGAAGGCCTTGCCGCGTATGGTGCCTGCTTTGTGATGCGGTAATGGGCGTGTCAAATTCACTGGGAATCAACTCTGATTGAAAATGACTGCGGTAGTACGACAGGTCGGTAAGAGTTGCGGGAGACCACGTATGCTGCCAGGACAGGGATTCCTGGTCGTGCCGCACTTCCTGGCGTTGGGCTTGCCCAGCATCTTGTTGATCTTCATTATTAGGCACCGAGAAGTTGGCACCCTGCGCGATTCCTGAGAAGCGAAGCATGTCCTTTTCCGCTGCATGCCAGTCGGCACGAAATTCGATCGAGCCTTCTCCGCCATTGTCGTGGAAGTTTCGTGGATCCACTGGATCAAGAAAGCGGTTGGATTGATGGCCAGATCCCGCGAAGAAAAATCCCCATTTCGATGTTCCTCCGCCAATCGTAGTGGACAGGTCGCGCGAATCGAAGCTCCCCGCGCCCACGGACAATGTCCCGGCGAATGGTGTTCCGATTCCCGATTTCGGTTGGACAATGACTACGGCCCCCGAACGGTCGCCGAACTCCGCTGGAATATTTCCAGTTATTACATCGAGCGACGTAATTGCGTCCGTGTTAAACGAACTCGCGAACAGACCGTCTACTCTGTCGGGAGTAGGTACTCCACCGACCACGTACAACGTGCCGTCGTCCACGCCGCGAATATGCATCAGGCCGTCGTTCTCGGTATTCCAGCCTGGCGCGGTCGATATCAGTGCCTGCAGCTGGTCCCTTCGGACAACGGTGGGACTTAGCATGATAGAGTTCTCGTCAAGGACCGTTTCCGTTCGTGGAGTTGCAATCTCGGAGCCCATCGAGTCGCTTACAGTTACAGCAGATGAAGCACTAGCAATCGCCAGTTTCAGACTCATCCTCACCGGAAGGTTGGACCAGACCCCCACCGGCCGCTCCAAAACCGCGAAGCCACTGGCCGACACACGCAAGATGTAGGCTCCGTAGGGTACATTCTCGAACCGGAACTCACCTTGATCATCGGAGGAAACGTGGTTTTGACGCCCCGTCAGTGGATTCTCCAGCGATACCAATGCCGAAGGAACGGCGGCTCCACTTGGATCGCCTATAGTGCCTGAAACACGACCAATCTCAACCTGAGCGGAAAGAGCCGTGCAAATGAGAAATTGGGCGAGCAAGAGCCCAGCGGACGCCAAAACCCAGATAGACCTAGTTGTGAACAATGTCATCTCCAAGAACAGCCCCACTTGGATATTCCCGGACCAGAGTTTTTGTTCAGGATATTGCTGCGAAAAGGTTGAACAATTCAGAAGCCCCGGGAATATATCCTGTAGGGGCGCCCAAAATGGCTGATTCCTCCGATTTCTCGCTGGCGTTGCCACTCCCTCAAGAGAGGTGTGCCGCCTCGGTAGAGGCCCCGTCAAGCGCAGAAGCAGAGGTCCTTGAACTCTTCGATGCTTTGCGCCCTTCTCTTCTGCGTTACATTTCGTCTTTTGGCCTGTCGGCTCACGACGCAGAGGACATCGTGCAGGAGGTGTTTCTGTCGTTGTTCCGACATTTGCAGCAAGGACGGCCGCGCGCTAACTTGCGCGGATGGCTTTTTCGGGTAGCACATAACCTTTCCCTCAAACGCAAGGGCACTAACCAAAGGTATAGACGGGCGGGCGAGCATGATGAGTCGGAATTCAGCCAGGGGCTCGACCCCTCCCCGAACGCAGAAGAGCTGCTGATAGAGAAAGAAAGGCAACTCCAACTATTAGCGGTCTTCAGCGCGCTACCCGAGCAGGATCAATCCTGTTTGCGACTTCGGGCTGAGGGCCTTCGATACCGTGAGATCGCGGATGTACTGGGGATGTCTTTGGGCTGGGTCTCAGAATGCTTGGCACGTTCGCTGGCGCGGCTTCAGCGCGTGAGCGGGAGATAGCACGATGCAATCAAATAACATCCATTTGTCTGACCAAGAGATTCTCGCCTTTGTAGATGGCGAACTTGAATCGCGGTGTGAGTCCAACGTGCGGAGCCATCTGGCGGCTTGCTGGATGTGCAGAAGTCGTCTCTCAAGGACGGAATCCACAATCAAAGAATTCGTCGAGATGCATTTCAGCGGACCGGGTACGCATACTCCTCCCGCCGCTGGCCCTCGGGCTTTGCTTAAGGCCCGCTTGAGCGAAATGAGTTCGAAGGCACAGGTTAGCGTATGGCACCGGGCAAGGAAGGGTCTGTTCCGGAACTGGCGACTCGCAACCTCGGTCGCAGCGCTTTTTGTTCTGTTCGTCGTGGGTCTTCGGTTCAATTACCTAGCACCTGCCCGGTCCCCCGCTCAAGCGGCTGGAATCCTGCCCGATAAGGCACTTACTCCGGGATCAGTTCGAGCTGTGACGCTCGCCGATGTTTGTTCGCTGGGACGTAGCGACAAAAACCGAGCAGTGACGGAACTCATTCGCCGGAAAGTATTCAGAGAGTACGGGCTGGCAGGTGCAAGAGCCATGGACTACGAGGTGGACTATCTTATTACGCCGGAGCTCGGAGGTTCTGATGATATGCGGAACCTGTGGCCCCAGCCCTATTCGCCGAGCGCGTGGAATGCCTACGTTAAAGACGACCTAGAGGACCGCCTTCACGCAATGGTCTGTGATGGCCAGATCGAACTTTCTACGGCACAGCATGCGATCGCCTCCGACTGGATCGGAGCCTACAAGACCTACTTTCACACGCAAGAGCCCCTAGCCAAACACGAGAACCGATTGGCTGGGCAAATTCGCAGGGAGCACAATTGGCCAGTATGGCTGATTTCAACGCTGCAACCTCTAGCGTGAGGCAGTCGAATCCCCTCGCTCAACAGCCAAAGACAAACACATGGCGGATTCCACAATCCATTGCCAGTTCACGCCGGGACGACAACATTCATCGCGCGCCCTACGCAGAGCCTTGATTCCTGGCCTCCAGTCTCAAAAGCTCCAGCGAATCATTGTATGGAATACTCTCGGGCTTCCCGGCTGCACGTACACGTCGTTGTAAGACCCAGTGAAATACCGTGTGTCGGCCAGGTTATAAGCGTTCAGCTGCCAACTCAGGTGCCCGCGCCGGTAAAATATGGATGCATCGACGAGTCCATAAGCCGGCAGCTGGAATGTGTTCAGCAGATCGCCAGACTGATCGGTGTAGTAGCGCCCGCCAAAACCAAAGCCCAAACCTTGCAGTGGACCGCGCGGAAGCTCGTACGTGGTCCAAGCATTGAAGCTGTTTTTCGGAACGTTTTGCGTTGGGGTTCCCACGGGGATGTCGTTATCCCTCACCACCGTCGCGTCCGTGTGCGAATACGCCAGACTCACGTTCCACGCGCGTTGGAGCCGGTACGTTGTTTCGAACTCCGCCCCGCGGCTCCGCTGGGTTCCGGTGAGCAGATAGAAATTCGGATGGTTGGGGTCCGACGTCAGTACATTGCTGCGCGTTAGCCGATAGATGGAAATTGTGTTGACCATCCTGCCGGAAAGAAGCGAAGTCTTCAGTCCGCCCTCCCATTGGTCGCCGGTTTCTGGACTTACGAACGAGCCCGAGGAAGATCCGTCAAAGAGCCGGCCAGACTGCGGCAGGAACGACTTGCTGTAGCTCGCATAGAGCGCGACGCCTGGAAGCAGGCGGTAATCGACGCCTACTCTTGGCGAAAACGCGCTGTGGTCGTTGCTGTCCGGTTCGGACAAGTCGCGGTTGGAGGAAAAATCGACGCGGCCACCGGCGGTGAGAGAAAGCCGTTCTGTCAGTTGCATTTGGTCTTGCAGATAGAGTCCTACGTAGCGTGTGCGTGTTTCTCCGCTGGCGTAAGGCTGAAGCGGAGAGAAGGGCGTCCCATACACGGGATTAAACACATCCAGCGGCATGTACGCCGCTGGATCCGAGAAATCGATAGACTCACCGCTGTATTTGTTCGGTTCCCGATAATAGTCGACCCCTGCGACGAGGCTGTGTTGAAAGCGGCCAGTACGCGTGCGGAAGCGAACTCCGGTGTCGACCGCATAGTCGGCCCAATTTCCTTTCCAGGAAAGTGGATACCGGAAGAGCGTCCGGTCGTCGGCGTCGAGATACGCAGGATAAAGAATTTTATCCCAGTGGTTCTCGTACCAGTCGAGACGGACGTTCTGGTAGAAAGTCGCCGAATCGCTAAAGCGGTGAGTGAATTCGTACCCGATCTGCTTGTTAACCTCGGAGACGGGGTTCGGATTCGAAGGCTCGCCGACGAAGAGGCTTACGGGAATCTCACCATTCGGGTTCGGCAGGACCGTGCCAACGGCGGGGAGCGGAAACCCGAGATGACCGGTGTCGTGCTGATAGCGGCTCAGGATGGTCAGCCGCGTATCCGGATTGATTTCCCAGGTCAGAGCCGGAGCCACGTAGACGCGGCGGCGCGAAACGTAGTCAACGAAGGAGTCCGTCGGCCTGTAAAGCAAATTCAACCGCGCGTACACGGTGTGCGAGTGATTCAGCGAAGTACCAGCGTCTATGGCTGGTTCGTAGAATCCGTAGGATCCCCCTGTAAATTGAACGGTTGCAAAGGTGTCGGGCCGCGGCCGCTTGCTTCGCACGTTGACGATCCCGCCGAGCACGCTCTGGCCGTAGAGCGTCGAAGACGGACCTTTCATCACCTCGACGGACTCCAACCCAAACGTTTCTTCATTCATTCCGTTTCCGCCGCGCAGACCGTCCACGAACGTATTGAACGAAGCATCGAATCCACGGATCCGGTAGTAGTCCCAAGCTTCGTAGTATCCTCCTGGAATTACGCCGGCGACATTCTTCAGCGCGTCGTCGAGCTTGTACGCTCCCTGGTCGTCCAGCAGTTCGCGATTGACGACGGTAATCGCTTGCGGAACCTCCAGCAGGGGCTCTTCCATCTTGCTTCCCGCAGTCGTCTCAGTAACGGCGTAGCCGGGCTCCGCGGTTACCACCACCTGATTTCGCATGCTCGCGACGCTGAGAGTGAATCGGAGGTTTGCCGGCTCGCCTTCGCCTGGCACGGAGATTTCTCGCTCAGCGGCTGCGAAATTCGAGGCCTCGACCCGCAGATGATACTTTCCGGCCGGAAGCATCAGGGTGAAATTCCCCGCAGCGTCGGTCGTGCCGCTGCGCGAGAACGTCGTGCAGGTGGCGGTTATCGTCGCACCTGCGATCGCCGCTCCAGAAGAATCCACGACGCTTCCATTTACCTGCTTTAGTTCACTTTGCGCGGTGATTTCGCACGGCGGCTCCGCCGTTTCTTCGGCTGCAGCCGTTCGACTCCAGTACGTTGCCGCCGCCAGCAGCGCAATTGCAGAGAAACCCGCGCGGATGACCAACCTCGAGAGATTCATGATTTTCCCCTTTTCGTGTTTCCCCATCCGCCGGAGACACAAAATCCCCAGCCTGCGGGTTTGGATCGCGGCACGGTGCGGCGCTTCGCCAAAAGACTTCCGCTCTGTGCAGCTTCGCTCGTTTCCTACTGACTGCTACCTGGTTCTTCCAAACGTTCTCCGGCGCAAAACTGAGCGATCAAGGCGGACTTTCGAGACCTCCACTTACTCCACAGTTTCGAAAGCGACCGATTCCAATACATCACTGCGCCCGTGACCGTAAGAGCCGGGAGGCTCAATCCCAGGAGCGCCCAGATTATTTTTACGCCAAGTCCCCAATAGACTCCGAAGTGCAGCGGGCCCAGCCAATAAACAAGCTTGCTGCCCACAGTCGGATTGACTCCGGCATGCCATATTCCAAGCTGCCTCCCGTCTGAAGGATCGAAATACACATGGTCCATCTCCGAAAAGTTCCGGATGTCGCCGCGAGCCTGGTAGACGGTCATTGCCGTTTTCCCATCCGACGGAATGTAGAAACCAGAGAGCCGGGTTTCGGGCGCGGCACACGCTGCTTCAGCCAGGATTGCCGGGAGGCTTGCCTGCGGCGCCTGATTTCCGGAAGCGATGTGGTACTCGGGTTCAACCGCAGCCCGCACGGAAGAAAAGCTATTCACGACGCGTTCGAAAGCCTTTGGCCAGACGAAATACACGCCGGAAATAGCCCAGAGGAACACCAGCGAAGCCGTCCAGAAACCGACCGCGCTATGGAGGTCGAAATTGATGCGCCTCCAGCTCTTGCGGAAATGAATCGTCAGCGCGCGGCGCCACGTTCGGATTCCGGGCCACCAGAGCACCATCCCGGTCAGGCAGAGGCCCACCAGACAAGCGGCCCCTATGCCGTTCACGATAAAGCCAGTCTGGCCGGCAAAAAGCCGGAAGTGCAGCTCGGCTACCCAGTTCAGCCACGATTTTTCAACGTCTAGGGAGCCGAGCACTCTGCAATCCTTGTCGCCAAAAACGTAAAGTTCGGCGCCTCCGCTTCCTTCCATATAGGCAAAATAGGTCTCACCGTAGATTCCAGGAACAAAAGCGCTCACCAAGCGAAAGTCGGGAAACGTGCCTTTGGCATTTGCCACGAAGCCCGCGAGATCAATCGGTTCCGTGGACTGCAGCTCGCTGTGAAGCAGTTTCGGGTATGTAAGCGCCGCCAACTCGCCTTTGAAGACGAGCAGAGACCCTGTCACACCGATTACAATGAGGTAAAGCCCAAGGACCATCCCGGTCCATAGGTGCGCCTGGAAAAGGGCTCTGCGCCACCAAACGCGCTGCGGCTTTTTGAGGTAACTCATTCTCCGTCGTCCTTGCCGGCCGTCGCCAATTGACCTTCGCCGAGGACGTCTCTTAGACTCACCACGGTCCTCAGCCTGCGGGTTGGCGGCCCGGGTTTCGGCGGCGCTTCGCCAAAAAAGACTGCCGCCGAAGCCCAGTTTCAGTCATCCCGGAAAACCCTCCCGGGATTTCAATATTTGAGCTTCACAACTTTTCGAATGGCGAGATGCGACTCATGCATCGTCAGAGCATCCGGTTTCGGCAGTTCGCCGGGCAGTGAGTCCATTCTTTCAAGCGCTTGGCCAACCATTTTATGCAGGCTCCGCAAGGACCTTGCGTCGAGGGCAACGGTAACCGGACCAATGGTCAGGTGGATCGTTCCGCAGCCGCATTCGACGATGTGGCCGAAATTCTCGCGCGTGGCAAGCAGCCCGGTTCCCCGGCACATCCCCGTCCTCCCCGAAGCCTCAATTGCAAATTAATTGCATCTAGAAATTACGACAAGATTGGTCGCATATCAAGTCCCTTTTAATGTGGCACCCACGCAGAGCGGCGACGGACCCTAATTCTGCGACACTCGGGGAAACGGTTTGTTGGGGCATTCTGCAGGACCTCCAACGAATGAGCCGGTCGGATCACTTGGGGCGAAACACCCCGTTTGCAGTACTTATCCTCACGAAGAATCTGGAAAGGGCGTTAACGACTGAACTTCTCCTGGCACCTACCTTTAAGTGCATGCGAAAACGGTGCACTGCTTAACTACCCGGCCATCGTGCTACGAACCTCTGTTTGTGTGCTACGCTCCTTTGTTGACCGTAGGGGGACACGTGGCGATTCTGAGCCGCATCGGGATTTCCATCGATTCTGATTTGCTAAACCGCTTCGACCGGTATATTGCAACAAAGGGCTACGAAAACCGGTCAGAAGCGTTCCGCGATCTGGTTCGCGACCGTCTTGTGGAATCGGCAGTCGTCTCTCCCACCGCACTCGTGGTAGGGACGGTCACTCTGATCTACGACCACCACAAACGTCTTCTCCCCGAAAAATTGACGGACATCCAGCATGAACATCACGAAGTTGTGATTTCCACGGTGCACGCTCATCTCGACCACCACAATTGCCTGGAAGTCGTGGTCCTACGGGGAAAATCAGAAGATGTGCAGATACTGGCGGATAAGCTGATCAGCACCAAGGGCGTGCAGCATGGCCGCCTCGTGATGAGTTCGCCAAACACCGTAGCAAAGCACCCGCACCGCCACCGTTAAATTCCCAAGCGTGAGAGCGACCGCAGTTCCACACAATGTGGTCTGCCATGGCATGCGTAGCATGTTCGTTATATACGTGCTACTCTTTGCGCTTCAAGTGCGACCGTTTTGTCCTCATGCAGGAAAAGAAGCAAATGTGTTTACGAAGTGCGCCTCTCTTCATTTTGTTGTTCCTGCCAACGATCATCCACGCCCAGGAAAGCTTAGGCAGAACTGCCACTGGGAGTCTGGTGAAACACTCCGCATACCGGGCTGCGGGGTCACAGACAGATAGACAGACTGTCCTGTCCGGAACCGTCGTTGATCCGTCAGGCTCGGTGATTTCAGGAGCGACTGTTCTCGTTCGGAGTGTGAACGGTGCTGTGCAAAGAACCACGAAGTCCGACAGCAACGGATCCTTCGCTATTTCCGGACTCCCGGCAGGCAGATATCGGCTGCTTGTGTCGAATCCCGGTCTTGAAAGCAAGGAGTTGTTCGTCACCATAGCAGGCGCCGGCGAATCCACCTCGCTGCGAATTGTTTTGGCGCTCGGCGCGGTGAGCACCACCGTAAAATGTTCAGGGCCGAGAGGATGACCTCGTGGGAATTGCGGATTCCGCAGCGCAGGGAACGGTGGGCGCAAAGGAAATTGAAGATCGGCCGATCCTTCGATCAGGCGAAATCCTGGAGACGATTCCCGGCATGATGATCACGCAACACGCCGGTGGCGGAAAGGCCAATCAGTATTTTCTGCGCGGTTTCAATCTGGACCATGGCACGGATTTCGCCGTTTTCCTCGACGACATGCCGCTCAACCTGCCGTCGCACGCGCACGGCGAGGGCTACGCTGACATGAACACTGTGATTCCAGAGTTTGTGAAGCGGGTGAATTTCGAGAAAGGTCCGTATTATGCGAATGTTGGCAACTATGGTTCCGCCGGGTCAGCTCATCTGCAATTCTTCAAGACCCTGCCTGAGAACTTCGTCAAAGTGGAAGGCGGAATGTATGGTTTCGGGCGAGCGGTTTTGGGTGTCTCGCAAAAGCTCCGGTCGGGTACTTTGCTGATCGCTGGAGAGGCCTACCACGACGACGGTCCGTGGACCCACCCCGACAACTACTACAAATTCAACGGACTTCTCACCTACACCCAAGGCAGCGATGCCAATGGGTTCAGTGTCACCGCACGCGCCTACCACGGACAATGGCACTCGAGCGACCAAATTGCCGCCAACGCCGTGCCTCTCGTTGGGTTCTTTGGCACGCTCAATCCGACGGACGGTGGGGATTCTCAGCGCTACAGTCTGCAGGGAGAATGGCATCGCCGGGACACGAATTCCGAGACGAAGGTGACCCTCTACGGATTCTACTACGACCTCGATTTGTTCTCGGACTTCACCTACTTCCTGACAGATCCCGTTCGTGGGGACCAGTTTGAGCAGAAAGACAACCGCTGGGTCGCGGGAATGGACGCGCACCACACGATTTTCAGCGAATGGTTTGGCCGCAAGGTGGAAAGCAGCTTAGGCGTTCAGGTCCGCAACGATTGGATTCACAACGGACTGTTCCAAACCGAAAATCGCGTACGAGTGGACAAGATCGATTCCGAGACCGGCAACCCCTTACCCGCCATCACGCAAGAGGACCGGCTTGCGGACACGCAGGTGGGCTTCTATGCCGAAAGCAAAATCCGGTGGGCCGAGAAATTCCGGTCCGTTCTTGGCCTTCGAGGCAGTCTGCAACACTTTGATGTCACGAGCTTGGTGACATCGGCGAATTCCGGAACGGCCAGCAAGTTTATGCCCAGCCCGAAAGCTGGCTTGATTTTCGGCCCATGGTCCAGGACCGAGTTCTACTTGCAGGGCGGATTCAGTTTTCACAGCAACGACGGTCGCGGCACAACGCAAACGGTCGAACCGATTTCGGGCGAAAACCCTTTTCCCGATACGCCCGCCACGCCGATTCCTGCGCTGATCCCAACCAAAGGAGCTGAAGTCGGAGTGCGCACTCTGGCGTTCCCGCATCTGCAAAGCACTCTTTCAGTCTGGTACCTGCACAGCGCTTCCGAGCTGCAACAGTCGGGCGACACTGGAGGTACGACCGCCTCACGACAGCCGAGCGATCGCTACGGTGTCGAATGGGCGAATTACTACACGCCCCTCGAACACGTTGCTTTTGATTTTGACCTTGCGAACTCGAAAGCTCTTTTCACGGAGGTGGATCCCGACGACGCGGCGCCAGGAAGCCTCGGTGGCAGGCGTGTGCCCGAAGCGGTTGGGTTGGTGGTTTCCCCAGGAATAACCCTGCACGATTTCCAGGGCTTCTCGGCGAGCTTGCGCTTGCGCGCCTTCGGGCCACGAGATTTGACATCGGACGGAGTTTACCGCTCGAACACAACAGTGTTGCTCAATGCCGAGCTCGGTTATCAGATCAACCAGAAGTGGCCCATTTCGGCCGAATTCTTGAATCTACTTGACCGCAGCGATCACGACATCGACTATGCCTACGAATCTCGAATAACGCCGACGGCTCCGTCGACTTTCACGGGCGTGTTCCATCCCGTTGAACCGTTTCAGGCGCGCTTCGGTTTGGTAAGGACCTTTTGAAGAATGCTGCGCACAAAGATGCTTCGGAATCGCAGTTACTGTGCCGCGATGAGGGCAGTCTTTACGGCCTTTCCCGTTTTGCCACCCCAGGAAACGACGAGTTGATTGCCAAGACGCTGTACACGCGGATAACCGAGGCTGGTCTCGGTTCCGTTCGCAATGGTGAAGGTTCCGTTCCGTTTGCCAGAAGAGGAAATGCGCTCACCAATCACCTCGGTTCCCGAAGCCTGATGGTGCAGCCAGATGGCGACTGCGCTTCCGTCCTCAAGAAGTGAAACGGCGACGTGGCCGACCGGTCTGTCCTCCCCCATTGGAGAGTCCAAAGTTATGGGGGCTTGAAATGTAGTGCCCTGGTCGTCGGACAACGCGAACTTCACCTCCGGTTTGTCGTTGCTTCCAGTGAACCAGACAATGCCAACCTCTTTGTCGCTGCTGGCCAGTGCCGGCCCGTTCACAGGACAACCGTTTATTTTCCACATGTCGTCATGAACGGTGTGCGGCGCCTGCCAGCTGCCGCCGGAAAGGCGCGCGACTTTGATGTCCCGGATTTCCTCGGGATTGTGGCCACGATAAGCCGCCACTGCCCCTGCCACTGCTCTCACAAGGGCCGTTGGGCAGCATGTGCAGGTGTCTTCGTCTATCGTTTTCTCGTTCGAGACTTGGCCTTTCGAATCGATCACAGCAGACATCAGACGATAACGATGCTTGGTTTCGTAGTCCCTTGCATCGAGCCAAATCACCTCCGCTTTTCCGGCGTCCACAGGAATTGCAGAAGCGAAACTGTGTTCGCTTGGGCTGGCATCGGAGTGTACGCGGACAGGAGCAGACCAGGTTTTTCCGGAATCCGCAGACACGCTCGAAAACAAGTGGCTGCCGTCCCACTTCCCGCCCGTCTTGATCTTCTGGCCCCACAGGGAGAGCAACGTTCCGTTGCCGAGCCGCAGGACTGTTGGAGGTGCTTCTGCATACACATCAAAATCCTCTCGTCCAACGATCGTCTTTGGAGCAGTCCAGTTTTTTCCGTCCCACACCGCGAACCGAAAGGTTTGTCCTGATGTTGACGGTTCGAGCCAACTCAGCACGATCTTTCCGTCGGGAGTCGCTGAAATACTCGGAGCTACACTTCCCGGCAATGCAGGATTGCGTAGCTCCGCTACTTGTCCGGATGATTCCGCGCTATACGAGCGCCAGCTCAAACTCGCCAAGAGTCCCATAGCGCCTAACAACAAAAGTTTCTTCAACATTGCTTCTCCGTTTCTAGTTCATTTCTAAAACCGCACTTCAAAACGGCTCCAGACGTTGATCGGGGACCCTGGGTAGATCACAGAGGGCGTATTCCCGGCTTCGTAGTATTTGCGGTCCGTTAGGTTTTGTATGTTCACGCTGAGTTTGTAGAGTTTCTGGTCTCTGTGCTGAGGACC
>Ga0335083_10000377_pt1 | contig 68941 bp, 65 predicted proteins | sample Lox_Sample_42_FD_206716 | JGI IMG/M metagenome (GOLD analysis project Ga0335083, IMG submission 206716) | Soil microbial communities from Loxahatchee National Wildlife Refuge, Florida, United States - Lox_Sample_4.2 | ecosystem: Environmental > Terrestrial > Soil > Wetlands | place: USA...
TTGCGGCTTTGACCGCCGGGCCGCCTCGCCGCATCTCCAGCGAAGCGTCATTCCCCGGCCACCGCTCCCCGCCCCGCATCTGAAGATGCTGATCAGACACCCCTTTTTTAATGGGGCGGGATATGACAATAATCCCGTATTCTAGGAATAAAGTCAAGTGCTCCCTTCAATCCTTGCGCAGGCGCCGCGACAGGTTGCGCAACATGCGGAACGGCAGCGCCAGGTAATATTTGCGATAGATCTCCCGGCGCTCGGCGAGGCTCGGCTGTGCGGACGCGCCGCGCGGCACATACCAGCCGTTGTTCTCGTAGCGGCGGACGATGCGATAGCCGGCGGCCTTCAGGTACCGGTGCTTGGCAAGATCGGCGACGTGGTCCTCAAGCAGGATGAGGCGCGGCCGCCAGTGCGCGATGTCGAAGCCGCGCAAGACTTCGAGTTCGTGGCCCTCGACGTCGACGGAAAGAAAATCGAAGCCCTGCGGCGCGCCCGCCTCCTCCAGCACGCTGTCGAGCGTGCGCACGGGGACGGCGATGACCGCCTGCGGCGCCGAGCCCGGCGCCATCCGGTCACGGTCGAGCGATGACAATGGCCCGGCGACGTGCAGCTTCATGGTGCGGCCGGCATTTTCCGGCGAGGAGCAGGCGACCGCGAACACGCGCGCCTTACGTTCGGCGCGCAGCTTCGCGGCAAGTTGCGGCTGCGGCTCGACGAGCACGCCGGTCCAGCCCGCCTGTTCGAGCTGAAAGGTCTGCGAGCGCGCCCGCGGCTCGTTGGCGCCAACCTCGACGAAATAGCCTTGCGCCTTGCCGAAGAAGGCGGCGATCAGCCGGGCTTCGTAATCGGCGGCATGCGCCACGTCGGGGAAACCGTCAGCGCGGCTTGGCGGCGCGGCTGCGCGCGACCATGGCGCTGGTCGAATAGCCCGGCACGATGTCGATGAGGACGACCTCACCGCCGGCGGCCTCCACGATATCGCGGCCGACCACGTCCTCGGCTCGATAGTCGCTGCCCTTGACCAATACGGTCGGCTCGATGCGCGCGATCAGTTTTTCCGGCGTGTCCTCGTCGAAGACGACGACCAGATCGACGGCCTCGAGCGCGGCCAGCACCTCGGCGCGCGCCTTGACCTGTTGCACCGGACGCCCCTCACCCTTGAGCCGCGTCACCGAAGCGTCGCCGTTCAAGCCGACAATCAGCCGGTCGCAAGATGCGCGGGCGCCGGCGAGAAGCTTGACATGGCCGGGATGCAGAAGATCGAAGCAGCCGTTGGTGAAGCCGACGCGCTGGCCCTGGCGGCGCCATTCGGAAAGATGCTCGTCGAGCATCGCCCAGTCGAATACGATCTTCTCTTCCGGCGCGAGCGAGGCGGCGGGCAGGATGCGCGAGCGCAACTCGGCGACCGTGAGCGCAGCGGTGCCGCGCTTGCCGACCACCACGGCGGCGCCGGCATTGGCGGCGCGCGCCGCCGATTCGAAATCGGCACCGGCGGCGAGCATGGCGGCAAGCACCGCCACCACGGTATCGCCGGCGCCGGAGACGTCGCGCACGCGCACCGGATAGGCCGGTATGTGCACCTCGGTGCCGACGCTGACCAAGGTCATGCCGTCTTCGCTGCGCGTCACCAGCACAGCGTCGGCGTCGACCGCCTCGGCAAGGGCCGTCGCGGCGACGACAATATCTTCGTCGCTCTCCGCCGCGGTGTGGGTAACGGCGGCGAGCTCTTGCCGGTTCGGCGTGATCATGGTGGCGCCGCGATAGACGCTGTAATCGCGGCCCTTGGGGTCGACCACCACCGGCTTGCCGAGCGCGCCGGCGGCCTCGATCACCGCGCGCACCACGCGGGCGCTCAGCGTGCCCTTGGCGTAGTCGGAGAGCACCACCGCGCCGGTCTCGGGCAATGCCTTGAGCACATGGGCAATGAGCGCATCCTCGGCGGCCGCCTCGACAGGCACCGCATCCTCCCAGTCGGCGCGCAAGAGATGCGTGGAAAAATGCTCGGAGACGAAGCGCACCTTGCGCGTAGTCTGCCGGGACGCCTCGGTCACCAGATGAAAGGCGATGCGCGGCTCACGCGACAAAGCCTCGCTGAGCGCAAGGCCGGCATCGTCGTCGCCGACCACGCCGACGAAGACGCAGCGCGCGCCGAGCGAAACGAGGTTGCGCGCGACATTGCCGGCGCCGCCGATCATCAGCTCGCTGCGCTTGACGGCGATGACCGGCGCCGGCGCCTCCGGCGAAATGCGCGCGACCTCGCCATAGACGAACTCGTCGAGCATCAGATCGCCGACGCAGAGCACCGTCTGCTCGGCGAGCACGGAGAGCTGCTTGTCGAAATCGAACATCATTTTCTCAATGATAGCGGTCGCTGGTGTTGAGGTAGCCGTCGACGTAGCGCGCCACCGCCTCCTCGAGCGGCAGGAAGCCGGCGTTATAACCCGCGCGGCGCAGGTTCTCGACTCGCGCCTGCGTGAAATACTGGTATTGCCCGCGGATCGCCTGCGGCATCTCTATATATTCGATGTTCGGCGGTCGCCGCAGCGCCTTGAACATGGCGCCGATCATGTCGCGAAAGCTTTCCGCCTTGCCGGTGCCGACGTTGAAAATACCGTTTGCCGGCGCATCGAGCAGAAAGCGCAAGACCGCGACAGCGTCGTCGACATAGATGAAGTCGCGCCTCTGCTCGCCGTCGGCGATGCCGTCGCGGTAGGACTTGAACAGCTTGACCGGCCTGCCGGCTTTCGCCTCGTCGAACACCTTGGCGAGCACGCTTTGCATGTGGCCCTTGTGGTACTCGTTGGGGCCGTAAACGTTGAAAAACTTCAGGCCGGCCCAGTGCGGCGGCAGCGTGTCCTTCTTGGCGTGGCGCTCGGCGACGACGAGATCGAACTGGTGCTTGCTCCAGCCGTAGAGGTTCATTGGCTTGAGCTTGCGCAAGGCCTCCGGCGACCAATCATCGTCGAAGCCCTGCATGCCGTCGCCATAAGTGGCGGCGGAGGACGCGTAGATGAACGGGGTACGTGTCGCCGTGCACCAGTCGAGCAGGCGCACCGAGAGGTGCAAGTTCGTTTCGGTCACCAGGTCGGCGTCGGTGACGGTGGTGTCGGAGATGGCGCCCATGTGCAGCACGGCGTCGAGCTTGCGGCCCTCGAGCCAGCGCATGACTTCGCGGGGGGCGACAACGTCGGCCACTTGGCGCTTGGCGAGGTTGCGCCACTTGGCGTCGTCATGACCGAAACGGTCATTGACGACGACGTCGGCCGCGCCCGCCTCGTTGAGGCTGGCGACGACGTTCGAGCCGATAAAGCCGGCGCCGCCGGTCACCAGAAACATGAAACCCTCGCCCGAAAAACCTAGCCTTCCTTTGCCCCAGTCCCGGCGCAGGCGCAATCAGGCGTTGCCAACAGGGAAAACGCCGCAAGAATCGGTCAGAATCGCGCCTAGACAGGCGAGTGGCCCGCGGGTTACCGCCTCAAACCGGCGAAGATAAACAGCGACCCAACCATGAGCGAAAGCGGCGAGCAGCGGCCGGTCCTCATCGTGCCCTATGTCTGGATCGGCGATTTCGTGCGCTGCCATTCGGTGGTGAAGGTGCTGCGCGCGCAGGCGCCGCAGCGCGCAGTCGACATGGTGGCGAACACGTTGTGTGCGCCGCTCGCCGACTACATGCCCGGCGTGCGCAAGGCGATCATCGCCGATATGCCGCGCTCGCGCATCGGCCTCGCGCAGCAATTCAAACTCGCGGCGGCGTTGCCCGCCGGCGGCTACGGCGAGGCGCTGGTGATGTCGCGCAAATGGAAGGCGGCATTGGCGCCCTGGCTCGCCGGTATCCCCAAGCGCACCGGTTTCATCGGCGAGATGCGCTACGGCCTCATCAATGACTTGCGCACCAACGAGCGCGCGCTGCCGCGCATGATCGACCAGATGGGGGCGCTGGCGCTGCCGGCGGACGCCAAGCTGCCGGACTGGCCGCTGCCCGAACTGCGCGTGCCGGCACAGGAGGTCGAAGGCTGGCTTGCCGCGCGCGGGCTTAACCGCGAGGCGTGGCCGATCGTCACCCTCGCGCCCGGCGCGGTCGGCGAAGGCAAGGCCTGGCCTGCCGCCCGCTATGCCGAGCTTGCCCGCGCGCTTGCCCGCGACGGCGCCTCGGTCTGGGTGCTGGGCGGACCGAACGAGACGGCGATCGCCGGCGAAATCGTCGTCGCCGCCGGGAGCCGCGCGCGCGATCTCACCAGCAACGACCTGCGCAACGCCATTCTCGCCAACGCCGCGGCGGACGTCGCCGTGACCAACGATTCCGGCCTCATGCATGTCGCCGCCGCTATCGGCACGCCGACGGTCGCGCTGTTCGGGCCGACCAGCCCGTGGCACTGGAAGCCGCTCAATGCGCTCGCCGCCATCATCGAGCCGCCGGGCGATGCGGAGGCCGCCGAGCGCGCGCGCACTGAGGGCAACGACGCTGTGGCCCACCGCCGCACCGGCGACATCGCCGCCGCAACGGTGCTTGCCGCTGTGCGCGAGGCGCTGGGCACGACGAGACGGCGCGCGCCGTGACCGGCAAAGCCTGCCCCGCCGCGTTTCTCGATCGCGACGGCGTCATCAATCACGACGCCGGCTATGTCGGCACGCGCGAGCGCTTCCGCTTCATGCCGGGCATCGCCGCCGCCATCCGCAAGCTCAACGAGGCCGGTTACTTCGTCTTCATCGCCTCGAACCAGTCGGGTGTCGCGCGCGGCCTGTTCAGTGAACAAGCGGTGCAGGATCTCGACGCGTGGCTGAGAAGCGAACTTGCCGCGCAAGGCGCGCGCATCGACGACGCGCGCTATTGCCCGTTCCATCCCGAGGGAAAAATCGCGGCCTATTGCAAGGTGTCGGATTGGCGCAAGCCGGCGCCGGGCATGATCCTCGATCTGATGCGCGCCTGGCCGGTCAAGCGGGAACAAAGCTTCCTCATCGGCGACAAGGACACCGACATGGCCGCCGCGCGCGCGGCCGGCATCGCCGGCAAGCTCTACCGCGGCGGCGATCTCGCCGAATTCGTCGGCCAATGCCTCGCCGAGGCGCGCGCCCAGCCGATGCAAACCGACGGAAACTGACGCGACCGCCAATTCGTGCTACACGATGAGGCCGAGGGGACTTTCAGCGGTCATGGCGAAAGCAAAACCGAGCGAACGGGCAAACGGGCAGGCGCAAGCGGCCATCCAGTCGGCGCTGCGCACGCTCGAGGCGGAGGGCGAAGGCATCGACGCGCTTGCCGCGGCGCTGCGCGACCGGCTCGGCGCGCCGTTCATTGCCGCAGTCGACATGATCCGCGCCGCGCCCGGCCGCGTCATCGTCACCGGCATGGGCAAATCGGGCCACGTCGGGCGCAAGATCGCCTCGACGCTCGCCTCGACCGGCACGCCCGCGTTTTTCGTGCACGCGGCGGAGGCAAGCCACGGCGACCTCGGCATGCTCGCGAGCGGCGACGTCATCATCGCGCTGTCCTGGTCGGGCGAGACGGCGGAGCTCAAGGACCTTACCGACTATTCGCGGCGCTTCCGCATCGGCCTCATTGCGCTCACCGCCAATCCCGACTCGGCGCTCGCCAAGACCGCAGACGTGGTGCTCGCGGTGCCGCAGGCGCGCGAGGCCTGCCCGCACAATCTCGCGCCGACCACCTCCTCGCTGATGCAGCTGGCACTTGGCGATGCGCTCGCCATCGCGCTTCTGGAAAGCCGCGGTTTCACCGCGGTCGATTTCGGCTTGCTGCATCCCGGCGGCAAGCTCGGCGCGCTGCTCAAACTGGTGCGCGACATCATGCACACCGGCGCCACGGTGCCGCTCAAGCCGCTCGGCGCGCCCATGGCGGACGCGATCCTGGAGATGACCGCCAAGGGCTTCGGCTGCGTCGGTATTCTTGACGCACGCGGCCAGCTCGCCGGCATCATCACCGACGGCGACCTGCGCCGCCACATGCGCAACGATCTGCTCGACGCACGCGTCGACGACGTGATGACGCGGGGGCCGAAAACGGTGCGGCCCGACCAGCTGGTGAGCGAGGCGCTGGAGTTGCTGAACGCCACCAAGGTGACGGCGCTGTTCGTGGTCGAGGGCGGCAAGCCGCTCGGCATCATCCACGTGCACGATCTGTTGCGTGTGGGGGCGGCGTAAACCGGCGGTTACGCGAGGAGCTTTTCCACGGCGCGGGCGACATCCGCGGGCGAAGGCCGTTGGCCGTTGCCGCCGAGCACGACGATGCGACCGGCCCCGACCGGACCGGTCAAGCCCGGCTCGCTGCCGGTGAAGATCGCAGCAAGCGGCACGGACAGCGCGGCGGCAAGGTGCAAGAGGCCGGTATCGACCCCGACGACGAATTGCGCGCCGGCGATCAGCCGCGCCAGCCCATCGAGCGGCTGCCGCGGCGCAAGCCGCGCGCCGGCGACCGCGGCGGCGATCCGTTCCGCGCGCTCGCGTTCGGCCTCGCTGCCAAAGGGCAGCACAAGCTCCGCCCCGCCGATTGCCTTGCCGAGCGCGATCCAGTCCTGCTCCGGCCATTGTTTTTCGGGACGCGCGGTCGCGTGCAGCAGCACCCCGTAGCGCGCCGTCCCGCCTTTCAGGCTGGCGCGATCGAGACCGAAATCGGGCCCGCCCTGCGGGGCAAAGCCAAGTGCGCGGGCGGTGAGCAGGCGGTTGCGCTCGACTGCGTGCAGGGAGCGGCTGACATTGTGGCGCACGTCGTAGAACAGCGAGGCCGCCGGCTCACGCACGCTTTTTGCGTCGTAACCGTGCCGGCGGCCGTGCGCGGCACGTGCGATGAGCGCCGAGCGCAGCAGGCCCTGGCTGTCGATCACCGTATCGTAGCGCCGGGAACGAATTTTGCCGAGGCTCGCCGCGACCTCGGACAACGTCGCGGGTGTATAAAGCGAGGAGCGCCAGCGTCGCCAGGCAACCGGAATGACCTCAGCAACATCCGGGTGCAGCGAGACGACCGGAGCAAAAGCCTCCTCCACCGCCCAGGCAAAGCGCGCCTGCGGCAGCGCCCGCCGCGCCTCGGTCAGCGCCGGCATGTGGTGGACCACATCGCCAAGCGAAGAGGTCTTGATGAAAAGGATATCCGCCATTTCGCCGCCGATCCTATAGCGGCGGGCGGGCGCCGCCGCCATAACGATTCGTTAACGCTGGCGGCCATAACCATGGGACGGCAGCCTTTTGGGGGCGCGACATGACGATTCTGGTCACCGGCGGGGCCGGCTACATCGGCAGCCACATGGTGCACGCGCTCTCCGACGTCGGCGAGTCCGCGGTGGTGCTCGACAATCTGTCCACGGGCTTCCGCTTCCTCATCCCGAGCAGCGTCCCCTTCGTTGCCGGCTCGACCGGCGACCGCGATCTCGTGGCGAAGACGCTGCAGCAGCATCGCGTCAGCGAGATCATCCATTTCGCCGCCTCGGTGGTGGTGCCGGATTCGGTGCGCGATCCGCTGTCCTATTACCGCAACAACACCATGAACACCTGCGCGATGCTCGAAGCCGCGGTTGAAGCGGGCGTGAAGCATTTCATCTTTTCCTCGACCGCCGCGACCTACGGCAATGCCGGCGACACGCCGATCCGAGAAAACGCGCCGACGGTGCCGATATCGCCCTATGGCACCTCCAAGCTGATGTCGGAAATCATGCTGCACGACGTCGGCCGCGCCCATGGCTTGCGCTTCATCGTGCTGCGCTACTTCAACGTCGCCGGCGCCGATCCCAGATTGCGCACGGGACAATCGACGCCGCAGGCAACGCATCTCATCAAGGTCGCCTGCGAAGCCGCGACCGGCCGCCGCTCCAAGCTTGAAATCTACGGCACCGATTATCCGACGCCCGACGGCACCTGCGTGCGCGATTACATCCACGTCAGCGATCTGGCGCGCGCGCATCTTGCCGCGCTCGCTTATCTGCGCCGCGGCGGCGCCAGCAACACGTTCAACTGCGGCTACGGCCACGGTCACTCGGTCATTGAAGTGGTCGACGCGGTGCGGCGCGCGAGTGGCCGCGAATTTCCCGTCGAGATCGCGCCGCGCCGGCCGGGCGATCCGCCCTCGCTGGTCGCCGACGTCTCGCGCATCCATGCCGCCGTCGATTGGCGGCCGCAATTCGACGATCTCAACACCATCGTCACCCACGCGCTCGCCTGGGAGCGGCGGCTTTCGAGCCGCCGCGAAGGCGCTTAACGCTTGAGCGCGGAACCGGCGGCCGCTTTCCTTTTGATTTAATTGCCTTTTGTCTTGATAATCCGCCGCCGGACGGGCAAGAGACGGCGGCCCAGCCTGACATTCTCCTTGCAAGCCCGGTCCGAGGGCGGATGAACGAGCGACCACTGCCAGCGTCAGCCGACGCCGATTACAGCGTCTCCACCTTGGTCAAGCGCCTGCTGACCGAGCAAGGCCTCACGCATTGGCGCAAATACGCGGTCGCCTTTGCGCTGATGGGCATCTCCGCAGGCTGCACCGCGTTCTCCGCCTATCTCATCGGCAACGTCATCAACGAGGCCTACGTCAATCGCAACCTCGCCGGCATCATCACGCTTGGCGGCATCACCGTGGTGCTGTTTGCGACCAAGGGCGTCGCCACCTACGGCCACAGCGTGCTGTTGTCGCGGATCGGCAACCGCATGGTCGCCAACAACCAGCGCGCGGTCTTCGCCAAGCTGGTGAAAGAAGGTCTCGGCTTTTTTTCCAATCGGCATTCGACGGAATTCCTGGCGCGGCTCACCGCCGGCGCCGCGGCGGCGACGCAGGTGATCAACCTGCTGGTGACTTCGTTCGGCCGCGACCTGTTGTCGCTGATCGGCCTCATCACGGTGATGGTGGTGCAGGATCCGCTGATGTCGTTCATCAGCTTCGTGGTGGCGCCGCCGGCCTTTCTCGTCTTGCGCAGGCTCATCCGTCGCATCTATGCGGTCGCCCGCAGCCAGTTCCATGGCAACGCCCGTATCATGGAGACGCTGCAGGAGACGCTGCAGGGCATCCGCATCGTCAAGGCGTTCACGCTCGAAGAGGTGATGCGCGAGCGCTTCGACCGCAACGTCGCAGCCGTTGAGCACGAGGCCAACAAGATGGCGCGCATTTCGAGCCGCGCCAGCCCGTTGATGGAGACCTTGGGCGGCTGCGCCATCGCGCTGGCGATCACCTATGGCGGCTATCGGGTGATCGACACCGGCGCCACGCCGGGCCAGTTCTTCTCGTTCATCACCGCGTTCCTGCTCGCCTACGAGCCGGCCAAGCGCCTGGCGCGGCTCAACATCGAGCTCAACAGCGGGCTTGTCGGGGTGCGTATTCTGTTCGAAGTGCTCGACGCGCCACCGAGCGAACCGGCCGACGACAAGGCGCCGGCGCTGCCGGTCACAAAAGCCGGCCTCGAACTCGACAACGTGCATTTTGCCTATCACGCCGAGGAATCGGTGCTGCGCGGCGTGTCGTTTGCCGCCGAGCCGGGCGAGCTCACTGCGCTGGTCGGCCCCTCCGGCGGCGGCAAGACGACGATCTTCAACCTGATCCTGCGCTTCTATGAGCCGAGCCAAGGCCGAATCCTGGTCGACGGCCGCGACATCGCGCAGTTTTCGCGCCGCTCGCTGCGCCGCCAGATCGCCTATGTCGGACAGGACGTGTTCCTGTTCCGCGGCACCATCCGCGACAACATTGCCTTCGGCAAGCCGGGCGCGAGCGATGAGGAAATCGTCGCCGCGGCGAAGGCCGCCTACGCGCACGACTTCATCCTCTCGTTCCCGCGCGGCTACGACACCGAGGCCGGCGAGCTTGGACTGCAATTGTCGGGCGGCCAGCGCCAGCGGGTGGCGATCGCGCGCGCGCTGATCAAGAACGCGCCTCTTATCTTGCTCGACGAGGCGACCGCCGCGCTCGATTCCGAATCCGAACTGGCGGTGCGCGAGGCCATGCAGCACCTGTGCGAAGGCCGCACCACATTGGCGATCGCGCATCGCCTGCACACCGTCGCCCACGCCGACCGCATTCACGTGGTCGAGGACGGCCGCGTGGTCGAATCCGGGCGGCACGACGAGCTGCTGCGCAAGGGCGGCCGCTACGCCTCGTTCTATCGGCTGCAGCTCAAGGAACAGGAGCCGCGTCCCGCAATCGCCGCGGTCGCCAGCACGGGCTGAAACCCCGGCTTCTTCGCGCTTGTTCAGGCGCGCGGAATACGATACCGGAAGGACCTTCGGGGGCTTTTTTCCACAATTTCAAAAGGCGAAGTTGCCCATGAGCGCGGAATACGTCATCGCGCCGCCGCCGCAAGCTGCAATCGCGGTCGCCGGCAGCAAGAAACTTTTTCCGGTGCGGCGCATCTGGTGCGTCGGCCGCAATTACGTCGAGCACATCCGCGAGATGGGCCAGGACGAGCGGGCGCCGCCGTTTTTCTTCGCCAAGCCGGCCGACGCCATCGTCGCGGACGGCGGCACCGTGCCCTACCCCTCGCTGACCAAGGATATGCACCACGAAGTCGAGCTCGTCGTGGCGCTGAAATCGGGCGGCCGCAACATCCCGGTGGCCAAGGCCAATGACTGCATCTGGGGCTACGCCGTCGGCATCGACTTGACCCGCCGCGACCTGCAGATCGCCTCGCGCGACGTCAAGCGCCCGTGGGAGATCGGCAAGGCCTTCGACGCCTCGGCGCCGTGCGGGCCGCTCAAACCGGCGAGCGAAATCGGCCACCCGACCAAGGGGCGCATCACGCTCAAGGTCAACGGCAAGGTCCGCCAGGACGGCGACCTCAACCAGATGATCTGGAATGTGCCGGAGACGATCTCCAAGCTCTCTGAGATGGTGGCGCTCGAAGCCGGCGACATCATCATGACCGGCACGCCTTCTGGCGTCGCGGCAACGGTCGCCGGAGACAAGATCGAATGCGAGGTCGAAGGCGTCGGCAAGCTCACCGTGACCATCGGACCGCCGCGGAAGTAGCCTTTCGCCGCGTCCTTCATCTTCACGCTCGTTCCCGGGAAAGCGGGGACCCGGAGGCCGCGGTTTAACGATTGCGGTGTTCGCCCTGGATTCCCGCTTGCGCGGGAATGAGCGGAGCGCGTGGTCGCGCTACAGCCCGAGATAGGCCTGACGCACCCGGTCGTCGGCGAGCAGCGCCTTGCCCGAGCCGGCGAGCGTGACGCGGCCGTTCTCCAGCACAAAAGCGTGGCTGGCGAGCTTGAGCGAGACCGCGACGTTCTGCTCGACCAGCACGCAGGTGAGGCCGTCGCGGTTCAAGTCACGCACCGTCGCCAGCAGCGTCTGCACGATGGCCGGCGCAAGACCAAGCGACGGCTCGTCGAACATGACGAGCTCCGGCGCGCCCATGAGGCAGCGGCCGATGGCGAGCATCTGCTGCTCGCCGCCGGAGAGCGTGCCCGCCGCCTGGGTACGGCGCTCGGCGAGCACGGGAAAGAGCGCATAGACGCGCTCGAGATTGCGCGCGCGCGAAGCCCGCGCCCGCGGCAGCATGGCGCCGGTCGCGAGGTTCTCGGCGACCGACAGGCTCGGGAAAACCTGACGGCCTTCGGCGACCTGGCCGATGCCGAGATCGCAGATGCGGTGACTCGGCCAGCCGGCGATGTCGGCGCCGCGGTAGAGGATGCGGCCGCGCGCCGGCTGTAGCATGCCGGCAATGCTGCGGATGAGCGAGGTCTTGCCGGCGCCGTTGGCACCGACGATGGCGACGATCTCGCCCTCGCCGATTTCGAGCGAGACGCCGTCGAGCGCCTGGGCGTCGCCGTAAAAGACGTCGAGGTTTTCGACCTTCAGCATCAGACCGCCTCCGCGCCGAGATAGGAGTCGATCACGGCCTTGTCGCGCACGACGTCCTGTGGACTGCCTTCGGCGATGGCGGCGCCGTGGTGCAGCACCAGCACCTGCTGCGCAAGCGCCATGACCGCGCGCATGACGTGCTCGATGAGCAGAATGGTCAGGCCGCCTCGGTTGAGCTCGCGCAAAATCGTCACTATGCGGTCGGTTTCGTTCGGGCGCAGGCCGGCCATCACCTCGTCGAGCAGCAACAGCTTAGGATCGGTGGCAAGCGCGCGGGCGACCTCCAGCCGCTTGCGGTCGGGCAAGGTGAGCGCGGCGGCGCGCCGGTCGCGCTTGTCGTAGAGATCGAGCCGGCGCAGCACCTCGTGCGCATGTGCGCGCGCCTCTTCCGCATGCCGGCGGCGCAGCAGCGCGCCGACGATGACATTGTCCTCGACGCTCAGGCCCATGAACGGCCGCACGATCTGGAAGGTGCGGCCGATGCCGCTGCGGCAGATGCGATCGGGCGAAAGGCGGTCAATGCGCTCGCCGGCAAAGGAGATCGCGCCGGTGTCCGGCGCGTAGACGCCCGCGATCATGTTGAACAGCGTGGTCTTGCCGGCGCCGTTCGGCCCAATCACCGCAAAGATCGCGCCTTCCGGCACCGCAAAGCTCAACCGGTCGACCGCGACCAGACCGCGGAAGCGCTTGCGCACGCCGTCGACGGAGAGAAGCGCGGTCATTTCGGCTTCTCCGTCAGTTTGAGCCGGGCCGCGAGCCACGGCCAGACGCCGTCCGGCAGACCGACCACCACGACGAGCAGGCAGATGCCGTAGAAGACCTGCCTCGCCCCCGGGACATCGACCCCGATTGCGGCAAGGATCGCGCTCAGCGTCTCGGCAAGCCCGGTCAGCAGGAAGGCGCCGAGCACGGGCCCGAACAGCGTGCCGACGCCGCCGACGATCGGCGCCAGAATGATCTCGATCGAGCGGCCGATGCCGAACACCTGGTCGGGAAACAGATTGTTGTAATAAAACGCATAAAACACGCCGCCGAATGAAGTGAAGCCGGCGGAGATCATCACCGCGGCAAGCTTGTAGCGGAAGGTGTCGATGCCGCTTGCGCGCGCGGCCTCCTCGTCCTCGCGGATCGCCAGCCAGAAATAGCCGACGCGGCTGCGCAACAGCACCCGGCACACGACGAAGATCAGCGCCGTCGCCGCCAGCAGTACGTAATAGAACATCAGCGGATCGCCGCGCAGCTGCCAGAGATTGTCGTGCGCGTATTGCTTGACCGGCAGGAACAGGCCGGCATTGGCGTTGGTGTAGCCGAGATGATCGAAGGCGATGCGGGCGAACTCGGCAAAAGCGATGGTGAGGATGGCGAAATAGACGCCGGCGACGCGGAAACGGAACGCGAGGGCGCCGATGCAGGCGCCGGCCAGCATCGCCCCCGGCACGGCAAGGACGAGGCCGAGCCACGGTGACACGCCAAAGCGCACATAAAGGATCGCCGCTGCATAGGCGCCCAAGCCGACATAGAGCGCGTGACCGAGCGACAATTGCCCGGCAAAGCCCATCATGATGTTCCAGGCCTGTCCGGTATAGGCGAAATACAAAATGATGATGAGGACGGTCAGCAAGTAGTCGTTGGCGACGAGCGGGGCAGCGAGCAGGATGACGAGCAGCGAGGCCAGCAATGCCCGCGTGCGGCGCGACACGTCTCCGAAAAGACGCCCGATCACGCCGTCCTCCTGCCCATGATGCCCTGCGGACGAAGCAACAGCACGATGACGAGGATGGCGAAGGCGAACATGCTCTTCGCCGACGGCGTGAACAAAAGCCCGGCGATCGCCTCGGTGAGCCCGATCAGCACGCCGCCGACGAGCGCGCCCGGCATGGAGCCGAGCCCGCCGGTAATGACGATGACAAAGGCGAGCAAGGTGTAGGCGGGGCCGAGCGACGGCTCGACATCAGTGAGCAAAATGAGCATGACGCCGGCGGCCCCGACGCAGGCGGCGCCGAGGCCGAAGGTCAAGGCGTAAAGATGCTTGACGTTGAGCCCGACCACCAGCGCGCCGGCGTAATTGTCGGCGCAGGCGCGGATTGCGGTGCCGAGCGCGGTGTAGCGGAAGAAGACAAATAACGCGGCGGAGACGATAAGCGCGGCGAGCGCAGCGTAAAGCTTGGTGGCATCGACGATCAGCGCCCCGATCTCGAAGCTGTCGAAGGCGTAGGCGACCTGCACGTTCTGCGCATCCGGCCCGAAGACGATCAGCAGCACGTTGCTGATGACGATGGCGACGGCGACCAGCAGCAGAAACTGGCTGTGCTCGGCGCGCGTGACGAAGGGATTGATCAGCGCCGCCTGCAACAAATAGCCGAAGGCGAACAGCGTGACCGCGATCGGCACCAGCATCACCAGCGGGTCGAGATGCAACGCAGAAAAAGCCACCACCGCGATATACATGGCGATGGTCATCATCTCTCCGTGGGCGAAATTGACGACGCGCACCACGCCGAAAATGACGGAGAGGCCGAGCGCCATCAGCCCATAGACGAGGCCGGTGAGAATCCCGCCGACGGCAACGTTGAGTAAGAGATCGAGCGGCAAAGCGTGTAACGCTCTCGTTTGTCGTCGCCGGGTTTTGTCCCGGCGATCCCGCTTCGCGACGTAACTCGATGCCTATCCAAGCGGGATGGTCGGGCCAAGCCCGGCCGTGACAGGCGAAGAGCTAGGCGCGCTTTTCGTAGGGCTTCAAAGGCAGTTCGGCCTTGGCGCTGGCGGCTTCCTTGGGCGCGACGGTCAACAGCTTGCCGCCGCGGTTCTGGATGGCGCCACCCACGATCTTGTCGTTCTGGCCCTTGGCGTCGAACTGAATACCGGGGCCGATGGCCGCATTGTCCTTGATGTTTGTCGTGCGCACCGCGTCTGCGAGCGCCTTGGGATCGGTCGATTTCGCCCGCTTGTAGGCGTCGGCGGCGATCAGCAGCGCCTCGAAGGTGTACACGTGGTTGGTGTTGAGATTGACGCCCGGATGCGCTTTGGCGAGCGCAGCCTCCAGTTCGATCGACAGCTTCTTATTGGGGTCATACCACGGTGCGAAGCTCAACGGCCCGTCCGAGAGCTTGCCCAACGCTTTCAGATATTGGTCCTCATACCAGCCCGGGCCCATGCTGAGGATCGCCTTCGGCGACCAGCGTTGCTTCACCAATTCGCGGGTGAGCAGGATGGCGTCGTTGAGGCGGCTGACGCAGAGGATGGCGTCGGCATTGGTCGCCTTGGCCTTGGAGATTTCCACCGACAGATCGCGTGCCGCCGGATCGTAGGCTATTTCCTCGACGATCTTGTACGGCATGTTGAACTTCGGCATGACCGCGCCGATGCCCTTGGACATCGCCGTGCCGAAGGTGTCGTTGACGTGCATGAATACGACAGTCTGCGGCGCCACGCCGGTTGTCGCGAACACTTCTTTCTGGTCAATGAAAGCGTCGCGCAGGATCATTGGCGCGGTCGGGAAATTGCGGAAGACGAATTTGTAGCCCTGCTCGGTGATCGGCGGCGCCGCGGCGATGTTGATGATGAGCGGAATGCCTTTCTGCTCGGCGACCTGCGCGATCGCGGTGGTCTGGCCGGAATCGAAGGCGCCGACCAGCATCTGCGCGCCGTCGGCGATCAACTTCTCGGCGCGGGCGCGGGCGGTTTCGACATTGGATTCGGTGTCGCCGTTCATGACCTGCAGCGGCGGCATGCCGAGGCTCTTGAGGATGCCGGCGGCGATGTCGACGCCGCGCTGGCAATCCTGGCCGATGCCGGCCTCGAAGCCGGAGCGCGGCAACAGCACGCCGACTTTGAGCGCCGCGCCCTGCGCGCGCACGATGTTGAACGGCGCAACCCCGACGACAAGCCCGGCGCCCAGGCCGGCGGTGACGGTGCGGCGGGTCACCGATGTAGTTTTCGTTTGACGATGCATGGAATTTCCTCCCTAGCCCTTTAGCGGGGTTGGTGCCGATGATGCCGGATTTTTGCGGCGTCAAACAAGCGCAAAAAGCGCCTGATTTAGCGCGCCTCCTGCATTCAGCCGGCGAACAGGCGTTCGACGGCGACGGCGACGCGGAACAGCCGGCGGTCGTCGCCGTTGCGCGCAACCAGCATCAGGCCGGTGGGCAGGTCACTCTCGCGCGGCAACGGCAGCGAGATGGCGCAGCAATCGAAAAAATTCCACACCGCGGTGTTGCGCAAGAGTTGCATGTTCTGCCGTCCGAAAACTTCGTGGTCGGCCAGATCGGCAAGCACCGGAGCAACGATCGGCGTCGTCGGCATGGCGAGCACGTCGAGATCGGCAAGCTGGGCATCCATCGCCTTAACCAGCGGCTCGCGCTCGTGCATCAGCAGGATGTAATCGGCGGCCGAATTCTTAGCCGCGCGCTCGATGCGCATGCGCACGTTCGGGTCGATGTCGGCACCGCGGCGGGCGAGACGGTCGCGATGGATCGCCAGCGCCTCAGCCGAGCGGATGTCGCCGTATTTCATGCTGACGTCGCGCAACTTGTCGAGCAACGGCATCTTTTCCGCGACCAGACGCGCACCGGCCTTTTCCAGGCGGTCGAGCGCCTCGGGAAAGCGCTTGCCCACGGTGGCGTCGAGATTTTCCAGCGGCGCGCCTTGCGCGATGCCAACGCGCAGGTTCGCCAGCGGCGCCGGCTCGAGCGGCGCGGGCTCGTCGCCTGCCATCGCCGCATCGGCGTTGAAGCAGTCGATGACACGGCGCGCCATCGGCCCGATCGAGTCGAGCGTATAGGAGAGCGGAAAAGCGCCGTCGATCGGGATGCGCTGGCGGCTCGGCTTGTAGCCGACGATGCCGCAGAGCGCGGCGGGAATGCGCGTCGAGCCGCCGGTGTCGGTGCCGATCGCGATCTCGCACATGCCGTCGGCGGCGGCGACGGCGGCCCCCGAGGATGAGCCGCCGGGAATGCGCTTGCGGTCGGCCGGATTTCCGGGCGTGCCGTAATGCGGATTGGCGCCGACGCCGGAGAAAGCAAATTCGGTCATGTTGGTCTTGGCGAGGATGACGGCGCCCGCCGCGCGCAGCCTTCGCACCGCCGGCGCATCGGCGGTCGCCTTCTGTCCCTCATCGGCAAGCACCTTCGAGCCCGCGCGCGTGACCTCGCCGGCAACGTCGAACAGGTCCTTGATGCTGACGATGGCTCCGTCGAGGGCCCCGAGCGAAATGCCGGCGCGCGCGCGCGCATCGGCGGCTTCTGCTGCGGCGAGTGCCTGCTCGCGATAGACGGTGAGGCAGGCGCGCGCGCCTTCCCCCTTCGGATCGGCGATGCGGGCGAGCGCGGTTTCGAGACGTTCGCGTGCTGACATACGGTTCATGGAACATTTCCTCCCGGCGCACGTTTGTTAGCTGACATTTGACCACTTTGGGAGGCCATCATGCGCAAGGCAATACTTGCGGCGGCGTGCGCTGCTGCACTGATCGGATCGACGGGCGCGGCAGTTGCTGATCCGCTGGGCGGCGCGATTGTCGGCGGCGCCGTCGGCGCCGGCGTCGGCGCGGCTGTCGGCGGCGGACGCGGCGCCGCGGTCGGCGCGGCGGTTGGCGCGACCACCGGCGCGGCTGTCGGCGCCGAAACCGGGCCCTACTATTACCATCATCGCCACTGGCATCACCGGCATTGCTGGGTCAACCAATGGGGCCACGAGCACTGTCGCTACTGGTGATCGTTTAGCGGTCCGGGAATGAGAGAGGCGCCCGAGGCGACGGGGTGCCTCTCTTCTCTTTTTCTTTGGTGCGCGTTGGCGGACGCGCAACGCGTTCACGGCCGGTCGATCCGCTCCGGCGTGATGATCTGGACGTCGCGGTCGACGACGAATTCCTTCCCGGCCTCGCGCCAGGCTTTGAGATGCGGCGTATGCATGTGCGCATCGAGGGCCTCGCGCGAGGCCCAGCGCTCGACCGCGACAAGCTTGGTCGGATCGCTCACGCTCAGATGGAAGTCGTAGTGCAGGCAGCCCTCCTCCTTGACCGTGGCGGCAATCACCTTGCGCGCTTCGGCGGCGGCCTTATCCGCCACGCCCGGCTTGATGCGTAGTTCAGCGACGACATAGATCACTCGATCCTCCTGTTTTGTTTTCGCAAACAATCACCCTCTTAACTCGCCTCACGGTCGGCATTTTTTGTCCCCAAGTTTATCAACAGCCTTGAGAAGACTCTTGCGCATAAGAGCGATGCGGATAGGCTCCATAACAGGTCAGTCATGTTCGGCTCCGCCGCACACGGATGGCCGCCAAGGCTGGAGTAGTTGGAGACGTGGGTGCGGTTCGCCGCATTTGTGGCTCATAGCTTGCCGGTCCTGGCTCTCAGTAACTGGGTACGGTGCTGCCGGCTTCGGCTAGCGCGCCGGAGATGGATCCGAGAGCTGGTAACGGGTGGACGACGGTCCGCCCGTTATGGCTTTTGGGGCCCTTCATTGCTTTGGCCTTCACCAAAGCTCCTCGAAACCGAGCGGCCGCGAAATCTGCTTTTGCTGCACAGCATATTTGCCGAGCAGCTCGAGGCACGGCCGGTTCGCCTCCTTGCCGAAGGGCGCGGCCTTGTCCGCGCCGGCGGCTATCCAGCCCGCTTCCAGCATCCGGTAAAGTTCGGCGACCGCGGCCGGCTTTGAGCGTGCCAGCTCGTCGCTCACCACCACCATGTGATTGACCGGCACGAGCTTGTGCTTGGCGTACCACTCTTTCGCTGCCGCCTGCGGATCGGGGATGACGCTTTTGAGCCGCGCATCGTTCGGCATCGCCGCGCCGTAGATCGCTGCATCGAGCTCGCCGTCGAGCAGCATTTGCGTGAGGTCTTTGCCGGCGCCGGCGCGGACGACACCGGGCGGCTCCTTGGCCTCGGCGACGTGGCCGTCCTCGAAGGTCACCCATTGCACGCGGCTCAAGTCGACGCCGTAATCGTTTTGCAGAATGCCGCGCAGCCAAACGCCGGTGGTCTGGCTGTAGGAGCGCACGCCGACGCGCTTGCCGGGCAGGTCAGCCGGCCGGATCGTGCCACGCTCGGCGTTGTAGAGCATGGTGTGATGCTGAAAGCGCGCGAGCATCGCCGCCGGCAGCAGCGTCAGGCCCTTGTTATAGGCCTTGGCCTGCAGATAGGTGACCAGCGCCATTTCGCTTGCGTCGTAGGCGTGCTCGCGCACCATGGGCTTGAACGCCAGGTGCATGGGTTTCACCTCGACAAAATCGAGCTTCAGCGCGGGCGAGGAAATCTCGCCACGCTTCAACGGCAGCGTGTGCGGATAATCGCCGACAGCGATGCGCAGGGTGGTCGTGGCCGGCATTGGGGAGGCTTCCTTTGCAAGGCCCAACTAGTCTAAAGAATCCCGTCGAATAAAGGGAGTTCTCATGGCGGAGCAAAAAGCCGGGCTCGTTGTCACCGCCCATCCCGGCGATTTCGTCTGGCGTGCCGGCGGCGCCATCGCCCTGCACGCCAAGCGCGGCACCAAGGTCAAGATCGTTTGCCTCTCCTACGGCGAGCGCGGCGAAAGCCAATTTGCCTGGAAGGAGGCCGGAGCGACGTTGCAAACGGTCAAGGCCGGTCGCAAGGACGAGGCCGAGCGCGCCGCCAAGCTGCTCGGCGCCGAGATCGAGTTCTTCGATGCCGGCGACTACCCGCTCAAGCTCACCGATGCTCATTTCGACCGCATGGTCGACATCTACCGGGAGACCAATCCGGCCTTCGTGCTGACCCATGCGCTGGAAGACCCCTACAATTTCGATCACCCGAACGCTGCGCATTTCGCGCAGGAGACACGCGTCGTGGCGCAGGCCATGGGCCACAAGCCCGGCGCCAAATACAAATATTCGGCGCCGCCGGTTTACCTGTTCGAGCCACACCAGCCGGAGCAATGCAACTACAAGCCCGACCTCATTTTGAAGATCGACGAGGTCTGGGAGCAAAAATACAAGGCCTTCCAGATCCTCGCCGCGCAGAAGCACTTGTGGGCCTACTACGAGCGGGTCGCGCTCAATCGCGGCATCCAGGGCGCGCGCAATACCGGCGTGCCGATGACCTACGGCGAGGCCTATCAGACATTATTTCCGCGCGTCACCGAAACACTCGGCTGAGGCCAACTCACTTCGGACGGCACTGGTAGAAAAGCATGTAGCCGCCGGTGCTCGAGGCGTTGGTGTAGGTCAAGACGCCCGACGAGCGGTCGAGTTGGTAGTTGGCGTTGTCGGTGGTATCGCGCCAGCTAATCTGAGAATTGCTGATTTTAGCTGGGAAATTATCGACGGTATGGCGCGCGTCGTTGATCTTCAGCGTCCACTGCGTGCCGCTGGCTGCATTCACGCACTGAAAGGCAAATTCATTCGCCGTCGCCGGTCGGGTCAGCAGCAACAAGGCAGTCATGGTTGCGGTTGGAACGACCTTGATCATGAGCGATCCTCGCCACTCCTTTATTGCCGTCTCGCTATCTTGCCCTGCCCAATAAAAAATCGGTTGAACGAAAATTAGGCGGCTCCGCTGGATTTATTGGCACTAACACCCCCGGGCAGATTCGCAGTCACCACGCCAGACGCCGGAACGATGCGGTTCTATGAGCTATTTTAATTCCGGATCCAGCGTTTGCCTCATTTCGCTGCATCCAGACGTCATTGCATTGCACGTGAAATGTGCGCGCATAGCTTTGGCGCAGTATTTGCATACTGCATAGCTCGGTGGCTGGCGAAAGTTCGGGCAACAAGTCCGCGAACGAAAACAGGGCTTTCGAAGCGGACCGCCGGCTAGCGTTTGGCAAACAGGGGGTCCTGAAATGTTGCTTCCTTCACCACAATGGCTGAATACCGGAAATAACGCGTGGCAGCTTGCCGCAGCGACGTTCGTCGGCCTGCAGAGCATACCTGGCCTGGTCGTGCTTTACGGCGGACTTGTCAAAAAGAAATGGGCGATCAATTCAGCCTTCATGGCGATGTATGCCTTTGCGGCCGTGCTGATCGTGTGGCTGCTCTGGGCCTACAACATGGGCTTCGGCGAGCAATGGTTCCCGTTCCTCGGAAAGCCCGGCCCGTCCGCTGCCGCCGGCTTCGAACTCGGACAGGCAACCGTTCCGGCAGCGGCTTCCGGCATGCCGGCGATGACCTTCCCGATGGCGACGCTTGTGTACTTCCAGTTCGTGTTTGCTGCCATCACCGTGATCATTCTTGCGGGCTCGGTGCTCGGACGGATGAGCTTCAAAGCCTGGATGATCTTCGTTCCGGTGTGGATGACGCTCGTCTACACGGTCGGCGCGTTCAGTCTATGGGGCGGCGGTTGGCTCGCCAGCTGGGGCGCGGTCGACTTCTCGGGCGGCTACGTCATCCATCTCGCGGCCGGCACCTCGGGTTTTGTCGCTGCCTGGGTGATCGGCCCGCGGCTTCAGGTCGACCGCGAGCATTGTCCGCCGAATAACCTGCTTGCCGCGCTCACCGGCGCCGGCATCCTCTGGATCGGCTGGAACGGCTTCAACGGCGGCGACCCCTACTTCGCCAATGCTGACGCCGGCGCGGCCGTACTCAACACCAACGTTGCCACGGCGACCGGCCTTCTGGTGTGGACGATCCTCGACTACATGTCATACGGCAAGCCGTCGGTCGTCGGCGCCGTCAACGGCATGATCGCCGGCCTCGTCGCCATCACACCCGCCGCCGGTTATGTCGACGGCTACGCCGCGCTGATCATCGGTGTGGTCGCCGGCATCATCCCGTGGTGGAGCATGAACAAGCTGCAGAAGACCAAGTTCATGATGAAAGTGGATGACACGCTGAGCGTGTTTTCCACGCACGGCGTGGCGGGCCTCACCGGCGGTTTGATGACCGGCATTCTCGCCAACCCCAACATGCTGGTCTATATCGGCACCGACAAGGAAGCACCCGGCGTGTCCGCTACCGGCTGGCTCTACGGCAACTTCAGCCAGTTCATGCTGCAGCTGGAAGCGGCGGCGTTCATCATCGTGTTCAACGCCATCGCCACCTTCATCATCCTGAAGATCATCGGCCTCATCGTGCCGTTGCGCATGGACGACAAGGTGCTGCAAGTCGGCGACGACGCGGTGCACGGAGAAACCGCTTACGCGATGGACTAACCGCGTTAGGCAAACTCAGGGGTCCGCGGGTTCAACTCCTGTCCCCGCGGGCCCCTAACGGCCCCAAGGCCGATCCCCGCTGGGGCCGTTCTTTTTGTGCCTTGAGCGTGACGACCGGCGCGGGGCGAGCTTCGGGCCCAGATTTCCCTCATCGTCAACCGGCATGGCAAAGCCGTCCGGCAACAGCATGGCTGCCAGGGCGAACAGGCAAAGTCCGACGACAATTATAGAGATGTTGTGCATCATGAATGCGCAACGTGTTACGCCTGTATTCGTTCCTAAATGCCGAACAAGGCCCGTCAAATTCAGCGGCGCAGCAGCAGATAAAGCAGCGCCAACGCCAGCAGCGCCGAGACTACCTGCCAGAAACGCACCGGTGCGCGTTCATAGAACGTCAACGGCCGATGGGTCTCGCTGGGCGCGCTCGCCGGTCCAGCCTCCATTTCCAACGCAAACTCGGTTACGTCGCGAAAGCGATCGGCGGGGTTGAGCGCAATGGCCCTGCCCAAGGTCGCCTGTAACCACGCCGGCAGATCGGGGCGCAGGCTCGACAGCGGCGTCGGCCGTTCCTTACGCGGCGGGTTCACCGCGTCGATGTTGCCGTACGGATATTCGCCGGTGAAGGCGCGGAACATGGTAACGCCGAGCGCGTAAACGTCGGTCGCCTCATTCCCGGCTTCGCCATCGAGCAGTTCCGGCGCCATGTAGGCCCTGGTGCCCGGTACGCCTTTTGGCGCCGTGTCTTCGAGCCCTGGCACGCGGACCACACCGAGATCGATCAGCTTCAGCGAGCCGTCGCGCTCGAGGAGCACGTTGTCGGGCTTGATGTCACGATGGATGATGTCGGCGCGGTGCAGCGCCGCGACCCCGCGCGCAAGCTTCACGGCGATGCCGCGCCCCTCTTCGAGGCCGAGCGAGGGCCCGCGGCGCAGCCGCGTCTCCAGAAGCTCGCCCTGGTAGAACGGCATCACCGTGTAGAGGCAGGTTTGCCGTCCCGGCGGCAACTCGATGGTGCGGCCGACCCAAGGGCTATTGACGCGCGCGCCGACCCAGGCCTCGCGCGCAAACGCCGTGCGATAGGTCGTGTCGTCGGCAACCTGTGGCTTGGGGAATTTCAATACTACCTCACCGCCTTCGACTTCATCGATTGCGAGAAATAGGCGCGTATAACGGCCGTCGGAAATCATGACCTTGAGCAGGAAGCCGTCCACGCTCTCGCCATCGATCGGCACAGGGCGCAGCGGCAGCTGCATCATCGAGGTGCGTAGATCCGCCGAGGTGCCGACGTTCGGCAGGTCGACCACGTCGAGCACCAAAGCGGTGCAATTGTCGGCGCTGCCGTGCTGCAACGCTGCAGCCACCAGCGCCCGCGCCGTTACGTCGGAGGCGCTCTGCTCGCGCAAGATGTCGGCAATCATCTCGCCGGGGAGCACACCGTAGACTCCGTCGCTGCACAAGAGGAAGCGGTCGTGGCGCGCGATCGGCTGGTTTGCATAGTCGAGCCGCGTTTCGGTTTCGACACCGAGCGCGCGGGTGAGCGTTCCCGATTTGCCGGGCTCGTGCTCGCGCGCGTGATCAGTGGTAAGCAGGGCGAGTCGGCTGCCGCTCAGTCTATAGGCACGCGTATCGCCGACATGAATGACGTGCGCGATGCGCCCGCGCAGCACCAGCGCCGTGAACGTGCAGCCCATGCCGGCAAGATTGGGGTCGCGGCGCCCCTCCCCGTATATCCAGCCGTTGAGCGCATTGAGCACTTTGGCGGCGGCACGGCGCACCTCCATACTTTCCGGCAGATCGCAGAAACCGTCGAGGAAGCCGCGCACCGCGGTCTCAGCGGCGACGCGGCCGCCCTTGGCGCCGCCAATGCCGTCGGCAATCGCCGCCAGCACTTCCTGACGCGGGATGGGCAGTTCGGCGCCGAACACGGCGCCGGCAAAATCCTCGTTGTTCTGGCGCGGCCCGGCATCGGAATAGAAACCGACGCTCGCCTTGATGCCGGAAACCCGATCAGCCATCGTTTGCTCCGATCATGCGAGCCTTTATAGCCGATCCACTCCGCCCGCGACCCCCTTCGCGCGGGCCGAATGCTGAGATAAGAAACGGGCGACATCCTTTGGAGAGCCGGCCATGAAACCCGTCGTCGTTCGCAACATCAAACGCGCCGACAGCAACGCTATTGGCACGCTGGAGGGCTGCGGTGTTTCCACCGCGCATGAGGCGCTCGGGCGTTCCGGACTGATGAAGAGCTACATGCGGCCGATCTGGCCGGGCGCGCAGATCGCAGGGCCGGCCGTCACCGTCCTCTTGCAGCCCGGCGACAACTGGATGCTGCACGTCGTGATCGAGCAGTGCCAGCAGGGCGACATCGTCGTCGCCGGCTGCACCACCGACAACAGCGACGGTATGTTCGGCGAGCTCCTGGCAACGTCGATGCGCGCGCGCGGCATCAAGGGGCTGATCCTCGACGCCGGCTGCCGCGACGTGAAGGCGCTGCAGGAGATGGGCTTCCCGGTGTGGTCGCGGGCGATCTCGGCCAAGGGCACCGTCAAGGTGACGCCCGGCGCGGTGAACGTGCCGGTCGTTTGCGCCGGCGTGAACGTCGATCCCGGCGACGTGGTGGTCGCCGACGACGACGGCGTCGTCATCGTGCCGAAGAAGCTTGCCGTGGAAACGGCGCAGAAGGCGCAGAAGCGCCACGACGACGAGGACGGCAAGCGCAAGCAGCTCGCCGCGGGCGTGCTCGGTCTCGACATGTACAACATGCGCGAGCCGCTGAAGAAGGCGGGGCTCGTCTACGTCGACAATCCGGAAGAGGTTTAAGGACAGCGGACTGGAGCAAGCCTTGGCAAATCGTCATCGGCAGCAGTGATGGTCATGACGGACGCAGCCGAGATGTTTGATTTTGGCGGATTCGGCGTGCGCTGGAAGATCGACGGTCAGCGGAGCGGCGGCCGTTTCGCCATTGTTCATCACCCTCTAGCGCCGCGCACTCTCGCGGCGCCACTGCACAGGCATCACCGCGAGGACGAATATTCCTACGTGCTCACCGGCACGCTCGGCGCCCTGCTGGGCGACGCCGTCGTCACAGCGCAAGCGGGCGATTGGGTGTTCAAACCGCGCGGCCAGTGGCACACGTTCTGGAACGCTGCGGACTCGCCCTGCGAGATCATCGAGATCATCTCACCGGCCGGTTTCGAGAATTACTTTCGCGAGTTGGCCGCCATTTGGCCGGATCGCAGCGGCGATCTGTTGCGCAAATATGAACTGGACATGGATATCGACAGCGTTCCCGATCTTTGCGCGCGCTTCGGTCTCGTTTTTCGAAAATCCGGCGCCAAGGCGGACGGGTCATGAACTTCGACGTCGTCGTCGTCGGCTGCGGCATTGCCGGGCTCTCGGCGGCGGCGAGCGCGCTGCAAGCCGGCGCCCGAGTCGCCATCCTCGAGCGCGCGCCGAAAGAGGAGCGCGGCGGCAACACGCGCTGGACCGAGGCGCTGTTGCGCATGAAAAGCGAATCGCAGGTCTCCGATGACTTCGTGGCGCATTTTTCCCGCAACGCCGGGCACTATCTCGACCCCGAGCTGGTCGCCGAGACCGCGCGCGATTGGGAGAATTGGCCTTCCATCGTCAAAACGCTGGGCTTCGCAGATCCGGAACTGATCGCAACCTTTGCCGCCTCGGTCGGACCGACCGTCGGCTGGCTCAGGAGCTTCGGCGTGAAATTCGATTTTCTACCGACCTATTTCATCACCGCGTCGCAGCCGCGCATGGCGCCGATCGGCGGCGGCCTGGCGCTTATCGAGGCGCTCGCCGGCTGGGCGGAGAACAATAACGCGCGCATTTTTTATCGCACCACGGCGCGCAGTTTGGTGCAGAACGACGACGGCGCCGTCGTCGGCGTGGCTTGCGTCGGCGAAGGCCACAAGCCGATCGAACTGCGGGCGGGGTCCGTCGTGCTTGCTTCAGGCGGCTTCGAGGGCAACCCGGAGATGCTCACGCATTATCTTGGGCCGCGCGCCCGCTACATCCGTCCGGTGGCGCGCGGTGGCTACTACAACAAGGGCGAAGGCATCCGAATGGCGCTTGCCGTCGGCGCCGCGCCGTGCGGTGACTACGGCAGCTTCCACGCCGAACCGCTCGATCCGCGCTCCGGCGCCACCGAGCCGGTGGTGCTAGTGTTCAACTACGGCATTCTGGTCAACCGCTTTGGCAAGCGCTTCGTCGACGAGGCGCCGGCGACGGTCGATGCCACCTACGAAGCAATCACCCGGGTCATCTTCGAACAGGCCGAAGGCACCGCCTACTGCATTCTCGATGCCAAGATCGACGACGTACCCAACTGGAAGCGTTCGGTGCGCTCGGACCAGCCGGCGATCGCGGCGGCGAGCCTGCCGGAACTCGCAACGCAACTCGGCATCGATTCCGGCGCGCTCTCTGCAACTGTCGCGGCCTACAACGCCGCCTGCACCGCCAGCGCGTTCCAGCCGCTGAAACTCGACGGCCGCGCCACCAAGCCGGGGTATGCTCCCGCGAAATCGAACTGGGCACGGCCACTCGATAAGCCCCCGTTCCTCGCCTTCCCCATCATCTGCGGCAATTGCTTCACCTTCGGCGGGCTCAAAGTCGATAGTCAGGCGCGCGTACTCAACGCCGACGGCGAGGTAATTCCCGGGCTTTATGCCGCCGGCGAAACCATCGGCCTCTATTACGGCACCTATGCGGGCGCGACGTCGGTGTTGCGCGGCGCGGTATTCGGACGCATTGCCGGTGCGCATGCGGCGGGTCGCAATTTGCCTTGAGCCCTCGCCGGGGCGCCATAAAACGGCTAGGCTCGGCCATCGGCGCGGAAAAAGCGGGGAGAATCATGCGACGGCTTAAGTTCATGGTGGTCGTTGCCGGCGTGGGGCTGCTCGCAGCAGCGTCCGTTGCGGCACCCGCACTCGAGACGCCCAAGCCGGAAGGGGCACAGGTTTTTCTCGGCCCCACCGTGCTCGGTCCCAATTACCGGGTGAAGCCGCAGGCGCGCAGTGACGGCATGATGCGCATTTTCGACGTCGAGACGCACTACGGCAATTTCGAGTTCGCCGGCGTCGAGTTCACCAAGATGCGGCTGCAAGAACTGGACGCCGTCGCCGCACTGGAAAAAATGTCGCAGTCTGAGCGCTTCATGAACGCGCTCGGCCATGCGGCCTTCGCGCCCTTGCAGTTCGGCGCCAATCTCATCACCGACCCAGTCAATACCATCAACCGTTCGATGAGCGGCGTCGCCAACATGTTCGATCGCGGCGCCTCGGGTCTCGCCACCACGCGCGCCGACCGCGATACCTTGATCGAGAGCCTGCTCGGCGTGAGCGACACGCAGCGCGAACTTGCCGTCGAGCTTGGCGTCGATCCGTACACGGATTTTCCGCCGCTCGCCGACCGCCTCAAACAGATGGCCAACGCCATGGCTGCCGGGGGGCTGCCGGTCAAGGTGGGGCTCTCGTTCGTTCCTGGCGGCATCGGCATCGCGATCTCCTCGGTCTCAAGCGTCGAGGGCGCCAAGGACGCTTTGCGCACCAAGACCGCGGCGCAGCTTCTGGTCGAGACGCGAGGTAATCTGCAGGCGCTCGAGGTTCCGCCGGACGCGATCGAGCGGCTGATCGACAATCGCAATTACACGCCCGCCGACCTGATCATTATGTCGCGCGCGCTGCGGCAACTCGGCGCGCAAAATACCGAGATATTTGTCGACGACGCCGCCACGGCAAACACGCGCGACCTTGCCTTTTATGAACGGCGCCTCGCCGAGCTCACGGCCGCGCGCAGCCAAGCGCTTGGCGGTCTCGTCGCCTTTGCCAGTGTCGCCGGGCACCCGGTCAACATCCGGCGCAACGGCGCGGTCGTCGCGATCTACCCGCTCGACGACCTTGCCTGGACCGCAGTGCCGCGCCGAGCCTTTGTGACGACCGCCGCGGCTCTCAAGCGCGAACACCCCGGAAGCCACGTGGTGTTCGCCACAACCGGCGCGATAACGCCGCTAGCGACGCAGGAGATCAAGAGGCTCGGCTGGCAGATCGCGAAGATCAAGCCGCTGCCGTGAGCGGCTTTGACGGAGGCGCAATCAGGCGCCGCCGCGGCCGTACCAGATGCCGATCACGGCGGCGAGCGCGACCAGCACCAGAAAACCGTTGACGCAAAGCAAGATCGCAGGGTGCAGGCGCCGTGCCTCCGGCATCGGCGGCGGCGACGGATGGTAGAGATTGCGCCAGACCGCGGCGCCGAAGCAAAAGGCGCTGAAGGCGATGAGCACTGTGCCGGTGGCCAAGACCAGCCAATGCGACACGACGCCTTCGAGCAGCGCCTTGGCGCCGATGCCGCTCGCCATAGCGACGAGCCCGGTGCGCACCCAGGCGGCATAGGTGCGCTCGGCCGAAAAAACCGTGCGATCGGCGGCAAGCGCCGCCTCCACAGCAAAGGCTTTGCGCATTTGATCCTCCCAAATTCTTTTTATTCCGCCGGCAGCGAAAACCCGTCCGCACAGCGATGTTTTCCTTTGGCGGTGGAATAGTGCCCCGATTGCTACGGCAAAAACAACGAAGCGGTGCATTTCATCCGTTGCCAGTAGCACGGTTTTGCGCTTTGACGCCGCGCCGGGACCATGCCCTTATAGAGCGCGACTGTACCGAAGTGAGTTAGGACCTTGCAGCCCGAGCCCAACCTTGACATTGCCCATCTTGGGCATCTCGAACTGCTGACGCCGACCTTCGACAAGAGCGTCCGCTTCTTCATCGACGTCATGGGCATGACACAGAGCGGCGAGAAGGGCGACAGCATCTACCTGCGCGGCTATGACGACTACGAACGCTGTTCGCTGAAGCTCACGGCGGCGAAGACCAACGGCATGGGCCATGTCGCTTACCGCACCCGGTCGGCGCAGGCGCTGGAGCGCCGCGCGATGGAGCTGAAAGGCACGGGCTTCGACGTCGGCTGGAGCGACGGCGATCTCGGCCACGGCAAGACATTTGTCTGCAAGGACCCCGACGGCCACGTCATCGAGCTCTACTACGATACCGAGTGGTACGATCCGCCGCCCGAGCAGAAGCCGGCGCTGAAGAACCAGGCACAGCGCTTTCCCGCGCGCGGCTGCAACGTGCGCCGCATCGATCACTGGAACGGGTTGGCCGCCGATATTTCCGCCTGCCGCAAGTTCTTCGAGCGGTATCTCGGCTTTCGCCTCACCGAACGCATCGTCATGAACGACGGCAGCGAGGCGGGCATCTGGATGACGGCAACGAACAAGTCCTACGACTTTGCCTTTACGCGCGACCACACCGGCACCAAGGGCCGCTTCCATCATGTGACCTACGCGCTCAACTCGCGTGAGGAGGTGCTGCTCGCCGCCGACATTTTCCTCGAAAACGGCGTCTACATCGAAACCGGGCCGCACAAGCACGCCATCCAGCAGACCTTCTTCCTCTACGTTTATGAGCCGGGCGGCAACCGTGTCGAGGTGGCGAACGCCAGCGCCCGGCTCATTCTGGCGCCCGACTGGAAGCCGATCACCTGGACAGAGGCGGAACGCAAGAAAGGCCAGGCCTGGGGCCTGAAGACAATCGAGTCCTTTCATACCCACGGCACGCCGGTCATCGCATCAGCTGCGGATCCATAAATCATGAGCGGGGCTGGGGCACTCTCGATGGCATCGGGCGCACAGGCAGCCTTCGCTGCCGACCGCGCGCTGGTGCAGGCCCTGATCGCAAAAAACGCGGCTGCCTTGTCGCCGCTCGTCGACCAAGATTTCATCTATGTCGACGGCCATGGCCGCCTGCTCGAGGCCAAGGGCTTTGCCGGCGCCATGCCCGCTTCTGCGCTCGGCAACGAGGGCGGGGCCAAGATGTTGTTGCGGGACTATGGCGACATTGTCGCCGCCACCGTCGAGCGCGACAAACTCTTTATTTTGCGGGTCTGGGTGAAGCGCCAAGACGCCTGGCGCGCGCTCGTTTGGCATGAAGTTTTGCAGGATCTGCCACCGCCGCCTCACAATCCGGGCTGTAAGCTTTGGGATAATCCGTGTCGCACGATTCCCTACGCGCCGCGCGATGACGACGAGCGCGACTGCCTGGCTGCCTGGCAGCGGCTGGAGACCGCGGTGATGCAGCACGATGCCGAAGTTTGGGCGCAGCATGTCGCCGACGAGTTCCTCGTCGTGGGCCAGACGCGCCGCCATACCAAATCGGAGCGCAAGGCGGTGATCGAGGAACAGAAGCGCACCGACGCCAATTCTGCTCCCCCGCCGCTCGTTTCCGCGCGCATGCACGGCTTCAACAACACCATGGTGATGACTTGCGAGCACCAGCCGTTCCACGGCAAGGCGGCGCAGGTCACTCGCATCTTCGTCAAGCGTGGCGGCCAGTGGCTGATGGCGCTAAGTTTTCAGACCACACGCCAGGATACGCTGGTCAAAACCATCAAGACGGGCAAGCGATGAACCGACGTAACACGCCGCGCATTTCCTTCATTGGCTTCGGTGAGGCCGGGCAAGCTATCGCCTCCGGCCTGCGCGAGGACGGCGTCGAGCGCATCGTCGCCTGGGATATTCTGTTTCCGGCTGCGGAAGGCGAGCGACTGCGCCATGCGGGACAAGCAATGGGGGTGAGGCTCGCCGTCTCCGCCGCGGACGCGGTGCACGAAACCGACGTAATCATTTCCGCCGTAACGGCGGCGTCGAGCCTCGAAGCGGCGCGCTCGGTCGCCCCTCACCTCTCCGGCAATGCGTTTTATCTCGACATCAATTCGGTCTCACCCGGCCGCAAGCAGGAAACCGAGCGCCTGCTCGGCGGCAAGGTGCGCTACGTCGACGTCGCGGTGATCGCGGCCATCCATCCGGCGCGGCACAAGACGCCGCTGCTAACCGCAGGCCCTTATGCACAGACCGTCGCACCGCTGCTTGCCGAGCTGGATATGCGCGCGACCGTGATCGGCGCCGAAACCGGTGCCGCCGCGGCGATCAAGATGATCCGCAGTGTGCTGATCAAGGGCATCGAGGCGTTAACCTTCGAGTGTTTTGTCGCTGCCGCGCGCGCCGGCGTGCTCGACGAGGTCACCGTCTCGCTGAAAAACAATTACCCCGGCGTCGATTGGGCCAAGATGTCCGAATACAACCTTGAGCGCATGGCGACCCATGGCGCGCGCCGGGCTGCGGAGATGGAAGAATCCGCGGCGACCCTGCGCGAACTCGGGCTCGAGCCGCTGATGGTGGAGGCGACAGTGGCGCGCCAGCGCGAAATGGCCGCCGTGGGCAAGCATGAGAAGGTGCGCGCGGCGTTGACGCAGGGGCGCACCATCATGCTCGGCGCCATCAGCGCAGCAACCAAAGGCCGGTGCTAGCCGCTCGATCTGAATGTTCGTTCAGAAATGTGCGCTGCAGCGAAGCGCATATTTCTTGTGAATGTAACAATTTTCCCTACTATGGCGGACGTCAATCAATTTTGGGAGGAAGCAATGAAGCTTCGTTATCTCGCCTACGCCGGAATCCTGACGGCGACCGCCGTTGCAATCGCTTCGCCGACGCCCAGCAGTGCAAAAGCCAAGAAGGCGGAGATGGAGCCAGCCCCGATAGCCTGCTGGTTTCTGCCGGAGAGCCAAGTCTGCGGCTCAAGAGGCGGCGTGAAAACGACCTACTACAACTCCTGTTACGCCGAAAAAGACGGCGCAAAGGTCGCCTCGCATGGCGACTGCAAAGCCGGCAAGATGGCAAAGAAGAAGATGGCAAAGATGAAGATGAAGATGTGAGCCCATCTTCGCGTCGGTCAAAGGTGGTCGAAATCGAACCGCCCGCAATTTCACAGTGAATGCGGCGCAAGCTTCTTGTAACCGCTAGCGCGGCACGTCTATTCTAACGTTGTCTCTTGCTGGGAGGAAACCATGACACTGAAAGCTATTGGAATTGGCGCGTCGATTGCCGTCGCGGCGCTCGCGATCGGCTGGTCCAGCGCCGGGATCGCGAAGGCGAAGAAGATGGCCGAGCCGCCGCCGGTGGTCTGCCCGGCTGATTGGCAGCCGGTCTGCGGCGAAAAGTCGGGAGTGCGTACGACCTACGCCAACTCTTGCTGGGCCGAGAAGGACGGCTCCAAGGTTGTCGCCAAAGGCGAATGCAAGGCGATGAAGCCGCATAAGAAGGCGGCCAAGAAGATGGCAAAGCCGGCGATGAAGAAATAGCGTCGCCGTCCGTTCAAAAACACAACGGGCCGCTGGCATTCAGCGGCCCGTTTTGATTCAGCCTGCACGATCATTACTTGCGCGGCGGGATCTGCATAAGCTCGGTGATTTGCTCCTTGGTCAGCGGCTTTTCCAAGAATTTGAGCTCGACCGCGTCGCGGATCGAGCCATCAAGGTCCTTGAACTCGTCGGTCTGCAACGCCGACTTGGGATGGAAGCGCGCGATCGAGTCCTTTATCAACGCGACCGGCTTGTGGATCTTGGCGGCGTACATCTCCACCGCTTTCGGATCGGAATACATCCAGTCGACCGACTCACGGTAGGCCTGCATAAAGCGCATGATGGCGTCGTGCTTGGTCTTCAACGAATTCGCGTTGACGATCAGCAGGCGCACCGTTTGCCCGCGCAGCGACGGCACGTCGCTGCCGTGCGCGATGATGCGGATCTTGCCTTCTTTTTCCTCCTGCAGGCCGAAGGGCGGCGCCGCCCAGCCGATATCGACCTGCCCCGACATGGTGGCTGTCAACGTGGCCGCAGGACCACCCGTCGCCGTCGGCTTGGCCTTGCAACCAAGCTCATTGACGAAAGCAACGACAATGTTGTTCGACGACGAGCCGTTGGTGGAATAGGCGATGGTGTTTTCCGGGGTCGCATCCTTCAAGCTGTGGATCTTCGAATCGGACTTGACGTACCAATAGAGATCGCCGGTGCCGGTGAAGGCGGGCGCCAAAATGCGAATGGGCGCGCCCTTGGCAAAGGCGCGAAACGCGCCGGCGGCGCCGACGCCGGCGCCGATGTCGGCGGCGCCGGAGATCACCGCCTGGATGGTTTCACCGGCGCCTTGCGTGCCGGTGTTTTGCAGAACGAGGCCATGCTTCTTGAAGATACCAGCATCCTGCCCGAGGGTCGGTGCCTGGTTTTCCCAGTTGTTGATCTGGCCGATGACGAGCTTGAGCGTGTCCTCGGCTGCGGCGTGGCCTGAGCCGAGCGCAAGCGGCACAGTCAGCGCCAGCGCGCCCAAAATGGTCCGCAATGTCCTCATCCGTTCCTCCCTGATTGTTATGGTTCGACGCGTTGGCTGCGTGGGCAGCATTCAACACCGAGACTTACCGACTGAGAAGCTTAAATTTATCGCCGACGGCCGCGCGCGCGGCGCTTCGCCTTGGTCTTGCCCCGCGACGGCAATCGCGTTTTCGCCTGCGGAAAGCCGCCAGCTTTAGCGACCCGCATCGACCAGTACTCCCAGGCTCGCATGAGCCCGGTCGTCTTGCCGGTAATTTGGCCCGCAAGTTCTGTTTCGCCCGGCGACAGCGTCGACAGATTATGCCCGAGCGCCAAGGCACGCACCTGGTACTCGGCGTTGCGCGCCGAATAGACGCAGCGGAAGATGCAATCCTTCACGCTGGTGCCGGCAACGGTCGCACCGTGCCGCTTCATCAGCACGATGAAGCCCTTGCCGAGCGCGCGCGCAAGCGAGGCGCCCTCCTCCGGCTTCACCACCAGCATATTGGTATCGCCGAACTCGTCGCGCTGGTCCCAGAACGGCGGCCTGATGCCGCCGACGGCGCCGAGATGGAAGATCGGCACATAGTCGGTGCCAGTTGCGAGCAGCGGCATGAAGGCCGGGCAGTGGTGATGACACACCGACATGACCTCCGGCCGCGCCTTGTAGATTTCGCCGTGAATGACGCGCTCCGAATATTGCGGCATGCCTGGCTCGCGCACCGGCTGCGAGTCGAGATTGTATTCGATGAAATCGTCCGCCGTGACCAGCTCGGGTGCCCGCGAGCGCGACAGGAAGTATCGGGCTGGATTGTCGGGATGGCGCATGCTGACATGACCGAAGGCATCGATGACGCCTTCGTTGGCGACAATGCGGTTGGCAAGGGCCAGCTCGGCGCGGGCTTCGGCTAGCTTGTTCGGCACTGACGTTTTCCTCTCAGCTTTATTGTTTTGCCAGGCGAGAAAATCCAGTTGCAATACGCCGGCGATGACGGTGCTTGACTTAGCTCAGGCATTGGGGAGGCTTCAAGCCGCCATGCCCGATCAAGCGCAAATCGTCGTCGAAGACGTGAGCCACGTCTACCGCCCGCCGCGGAAGCGCGAGGTGCTGGCCCTCGACCAGATATCGCTCGAAGTCGCAAACCGCGAATTCGTGGCGTTGCTCGGACCGTCCGGCTGCGGCAAGTCGACGCTGCTCTATCTCATCGGCGGCTTTCTGCCGGTGGAGACCGGTGCGATCCGCGTCGACGGCAAGCCGATTGCGGGGCCGGCGCCCGACCGCGGCATCGTGTTTCAGCACTTCGCGCTGTTTCCCTGGAAGACCGTGCGCGGCAACATCCTCTACGGGCTCGAACGGCAAGGCATGGAGAAGAAAGAGCGCGAGAGGCGCGCGCAGAATTTCATCGAGCTCGTCGGCCTCTCCGGTTTCGAGGACAGCTATCCCTCACAGCTGTCCGGCGGCATGAAGCAGCGCACCGCAATCGCTCGCACGCTTGCCTTCGACCCGAACATTCTTTTGATGGACGAGCCGTTCGGCGCGCTCGACGCGCAAACGCGCGGCCTCATGCAGATCGAACTGCTGCGCATCTGGCAGCGCACGCCGAAAACCGTGATCTTCGTCACCCACGACGTGCAGGAGGCGGTTTATCTCGCCGATCGCGTGGCGGTGATGTCGGCACGGCCGGGGCGGATCAAGACTATCGTCGACACCAAGTTCGACAAGAACGATCCGGACATTTTCAAGAACAAGCACTTCGTCGAGAAGGTGGACGAAGCATGGAACCTGGTACGCGAGGAGGCGGTCAAGGCGCAAGGGAAACGCGCGCCATGAGAACGCTGATCCGCTATTCGCCGCTCTTGCTGCTCGCCGCCGCTTGGGAGCTGGCGGCTCGCCTCAATCTCGTGTCGAGCAGCGCGCTGCCGCCCTTGACCGACGTCGTGCGTGCCTGGGTCGACATGATTCGAGACGGCGATCTCATCAGCAATGGTGCATCCTCGCTTTACCGCGCGTCCACGGGGCTTGCGCTGTCGATCGCAGTCGGCAGCGTGCTCGGCATCGCCATGGCCTGGTGGAAGCCGGCTAATGTGCTGCTCAGTCCACTGGTCGAGATATTTTATCCGCTGCCGAAATCGGCGCTGATCCCGGTCACTGTAATCTGGCTCGGCTTCGGCGACGGCTCAAAGATCCTGCTCATCTTTCTCGGCTGCATGCTGCCGGTGACCATCGGCGCCTTCAACGGCGCCCGCGGCAGCGAACAGGTCCTAGTGTGGTCGGCGCGCAGCATGGGGGCAAGCCGCCTGCGCATGCTGTGGGACGTCGTCGTGCCCAGCGCGTTACCGGAGTTGCTCAACGGCATCCGCACGGCGCTGGCGCTGTCGTTCATCCTGCTGGTCGCCTCTGAGCTCATCGTGGCGCAGAAAGGTTTCGGCTATCTGATCGGCTATCTCGGCGCCAACGGCAACTACGACGCGATGTATGCGGTCGTGCTCACCGTCGCTTTCCTCGGCTTTGCCGCAGACCGCGGCTATCTCCTGTTCGCGGAGCGGATGTTGCAATGGCGGGAGTAAGCGAAACTTTGGCGGCAAATCCGATGCCGCCGACGGCTCTGCGCCTGGTCCGAGCGGTCGGCTGGGGTTTCGCGCGGGTGTTTTCAATCCTGCTTTTTGTCGCGGTCTGGGAAATCCTGGCGCGCAGCGGCACGTTCACCCCGTTCCAGCTCCCCGCTTTCAGCGCCGTCGTAGAACGCATCTGGAGTGACGCCTGGACCGGCGATCTTCTCATCAATACCGCGCTGACGCTTTACCGCGCGCTGACCGCTTTCTGCATCTGCGCCGTCGGCGGAATCATCATCGGCATGGCGATGTCGCGCAGCGTCATCGCCAACTGGTTCTTCGACCCGATCATTTCGGTCGGCTTTCCGATGCCCAAGATTGCCTTCCTGCCGGTGATCATACTTTGGCTCGGCGTTTATGATACCTCGAAAATCACCATGGCCGTCGTCGACGCCATTTTCCCCGTGATCGCGGCGACGGTGATCGCCATCCGCGGCGTCGAGCGGGAGCTAATCTGGTCGGCTCGCAACATGGGAGCGAGCAACCGCGAATTGCTCGTTCAAATCGTACTGCCGGCGGCGTTGCCGCAGATCCTCACCGGCCTGCAGGTTGCGCTGCCGCTGGCGCTGATCGTCACCGTGGTGGCGGAGATGCTTATGGGCGGCTATGGCCTGGGCGGCGCCATGATGACGGCGTCGCGCTTCGCCAATTCCACCAGTGTGTTCGCCGGCATCGTCGAGATCGCGGTGGTCGGTTATTGTCTGGTCAAGGTAATGGCGCTCATCCGCCGCCGCCTGCTGATCTGGCATCAGGAAGCCAACGCGCCAAGCACGACTTGATTGGCCGCATTGCAGTCTTGCCAAAATCGGTTGGAGACCCGACAATCTTCGCCTTCGCGGCGAGACGCTTGCAATCGTCAAGGCAGGCCCAGCGAATGACCCGGGAGGGAAAGATGCGTTTCATCAAATATGTCGTGGCCGGCCTTTGCGCGCTCGGCCTGTTGACGGCCGGCGCCGCCAATGCGGAACCGGTGAAAATCCGCATGTCCTGGGTGGCACCCCTTGCCAACTGGGCGTCGATCGTCCTGGAAAAGAAAGACCTGCTCAAGCACATGGGCAAGTCCTATACGCTCGAGACGACGCGCTATCAGGGAACGCCGCAGATGATCACCGCGCTCGCCAACAACGAACTGGAAGTCGCGAGCATGGCCTATTCGTCGTTCCCCATCGCCGTCGAGAACGCGGGGCTCAGCGACCTGCGCGTCATCGCCGACGAATTCCAGGAAGGCGTGCCCGGCTATTACACCGACGCCTACTGGGTGCGCAAAGACAGCGGCATCAACAAGGTCGAAGATCTCAAGGGCAAGGTGATCGGCACCAACGGCGGCGGCAGCGCGGTCGATGTCGCCGTGCGCGCGATGTTGAAAAAGCATGGGCTCGTCGACAAGCGCGATTACACCATGCTCGAGGGTCCGTTGCCGGCGATGCCGACGATGCTGCTGGAAAAAAAGGTCGATCTGATCCCTGCGGTGCTGCCTTTCGCGCTCAACCCGAAACTCAATGCCGACGGCAAGGTGCTCTTTACGATTTCCGATGCCCTAGGCCCGACCGATATGATCGTTCTGTGTGCGCGCGAATCCTTCATTAAGGCGCATCGCGCCGCCATGCTCGACTACATGGAGGATCTATTGACGGTGGCGCACTGGTTCCTCGATCCGAAGAACCACGACGAAGCCGCCAAGATTGCTTCCGCTATCACCAAGGCACCGCCGGAGCGCTTCGGCTGGCTGTTCACCAAAAAGGACAACTACCGCGATCCAAACTTGATGCCCAATCTCGTCGCGCTTCAGCACAACGTCGACACGACGCAAGAGCTTGGCTTCATCAAGACCAAGCTCGACGTTAAGAATCACGCCGACCTCAGTCTCATCGAGGAGGCGGCGAAGCGGCTGAAATAGGGAACGACCTGTCCCATTTTGCGACTCCGGCCCCGTAGGCAAGCCACTCCGGGGCTTTTTTCTGCGCGCTGAATCGATGCACGCGGAAATAGCTTTACAAGCATGGTTAAAGACGAAAAAATATAGATTGTGGCACCACTTATAAAGTTAATGGGGCGTTTACCCATGAAGCACCTGTATCAGGCGTTATGCGGTGCCATGCTTGTCCTCGGGCTGGCTGGCCTCGCACCAGAACCAGTTCTCGCTGACGGCTATCACTGGGACACGGTCTGCAACTGCCGGCGTCCGAACTCCGAATACAACACCCACCGATATGTTCGCGAGGCGCCGCGCGTGGTGACCCGCGAGCGGGTCGTGAACCAGACGCGCGTGGTTCGTGGCAACACACGGCTCATTCAGGAAAATCGCCTGATCGAGCATGTGCGGCCCGTGATCAACCGCGAGGTCGTCGTTCACCGCACCAACACCATCGTCAAGGACGTGGTGCTGCATAGGGTCAACACCACCAACAAGTATCGCGAGGAGTTTCACAGCGAGGTGGTGAACCGTTATGCCGGCGGCTCCGTGCGTCACGTGACCGAGTACCACAACGTCCGCGGCGTCAACTGCAACTGCGGCTACGGTGGCGGCGAGCGCTACGAGAGCGGTTACGAGGGCGAGCGGGTTTCTTATCGCGACTAGGCCAAGCGCCCTTTCAGGGGCTGGGCTGGCCGCCTCGCCGGAAACCCGGCGGGGCGGCTTTTATTTTACGGAATACTGGCGAGGGCCGTGGAGGTTGCCGCGCAGCTGCGCTATGCCATCCTAACCGCGGCGGAACTCGCTGCGAACCGCGCTAAACTGTCGATGGGCCCAGAACTGAGACCGTCTGCAACGATCAGCGAGCCGTGCCCGACACGCTCGAACCTCGATTCGCCATTGGTGACCGCGGATTCGCGCATTGCGCCCGCCCAGACACCGAGGTGGGACCGACGCTGGAGCATTTGCCTAGCCGCGGCGGTATTCTTTCATGCGACGGCGGCCGCCGCATTGTTTTCGCGCTGGAATGAATTTCCCGACCAGGTGGCGAACACGCCGATTATCACCGTCGAGCTTGCTGCGCTGCCGGTTGCTCCAGATGTCGCGCCGAGCGACGCGCCGCCGGGACCGCCACAGACCGCAGCGAAACCGGAGCCGCAGCAGGACAAGCCCATCGAGACCGTCGAACTTTCCCGAGGTCCGCAACCGCAGCCGTCGACACCGCTGCCGCCGACGCCCGCCGAAAGGCAGGAAAGTCAGCCGCAAACGTCACATGCCCGCCTTGCCAGTGCGCCAACAACCGTCGAGCGCCATGCGCCGCGCGCTGCGGCGCCCGGACCCGGAGCGCCGACCCACGATGCCAATGCGATGCCGGACTGGAAATCGCGCCTACTCGCAACGCTTGAGCGCAACAAGCGCTACCCCGTCGAAGCCGAGGCGCGCGGCGAACACGGCATCGCCTCCCTCGCCTTCAGCGTCGACCGCCGCGGCCGCGTGCACCACGCTCGCATTGCCCGCAGCTCGGGCTCGAGCCTGCTTGACCGCGCGACATTGGCGATGCTCGAGCGTTCCGTGCCGTTACCGCCTCCGCCGCCGGAAGTTGCCGGTGCCGAGATCCCGATTGTAGTGCCGATCCGCTACACAAGCCGCTGATCTCGGGCACTTCGCGCCGTTAACGCGGATTAACCATAAAGCCAACGAGCCTTCGTACGCTGACATACTTAACTTGCAGGGAGGGCCACGGAATCGCAAAAATGACGGTTAAGGACCCGACGCAACGTGTGGCCGCTGCGGCGTGGCGACAAGACCAAGGGGGGGCCGGCGCGTTAACGCCGGTCATCGCGACGATGAAGCGGCCGCTTGCAATTCTTGTGACCTGTGCACTTGTGCTCGGCTTGTTCGCGCCCGCATTCGCGACGGGCGAGAAGGCAACCGAGCGCTTTGCCAATATCGAGCCGCGCGAAAGCATGCCGCGCAGCCGCACCGATGCCGCCGACGAGGCGGCGCAGGTGCCGGGCGCCGCCGGCGTACTCCTCGAGGCACTGCGCTGGCGCGGCCGCACCGCGCACCAAATCGGCCTGCCGAGCAAACTGTGGTGCGCCGATTTCATGAACTTCGTTCTGCGCCGCGCCGGCGGCAACGGCACCCATTCTCGCGCCGCGCGCTCGTTCCTGCAGTACGGCCGCAAGCTTGACGGCCCTCGCGTCGGAGCCATCGCCATCCTCTACCGCAAGGGCCCGAACAACGGTCATGTCGGCGTGGTGCGCGGCACGGACGGTCGAGGCAATCCGATCATCGTCTCGGGCAACCACGGGAACGCCGTCAGGGAAGCCGTCTACCCCAAGGGCAAAGTCGTGGCCTACGTGATGCCGCCCGAGTACGTGCTCGAGGATATGGCGGCGGCGGCGCGCGCCAATCGTTCGATCGAGATCGAGAAACCTTAACATCGATCGCAGGCCGCCGATTCATTAACGCGGCCCCGGCAGGTTAATGTTAACTCGGGCAATTGCTCGCGGTCGTACCGCCACGCACTAGAATCTGCAGAAAATCAGCAGGCTAGGCCGGTCTGGCGCATTGCGTGACCGGCTCGACGAGGCGGCATGGACGCAGGAGTGCAGCGCTTCATCATACGAGTGGCGGTCGCGGCAGCATTGCTGTCGAGCGCACCGGCCGTCCACGCGCTTACGCGCGAGCAGATTAAGACCTGCGAGGCCAAGGACGGCACATCGCCCGACGCGCGCATCGAAGCCTGCACGGCAGTGATCGAAGGCGCGCGCGCGAAACGACAAAAAGCCGAGGCTTATGACAATCGCGGTCTCGCCTACCGCGCCAAGAACGACAATGACAACGCCATTCGCGACTTCGAGGAGGCGATCAAGACCGATCCGAAGAACGGCGATGCCTACTACAATCGCGGTATTGCCTATCGTGACAGCGGTAACGCCGATCGCGCCATCGAGGATCTTGAGCAGGCGGTCAAGCTCGACAAGCACAACGCGGTGATGCTCAACACGCTGAGCCATCTGTATTACGACAAGCGCGACTATGATAATTCGATTTCCAATCTCAACATTGCGGTCAAGGTCAATCCGAACTATGCGCTCGCCTACTACAATCGCGGCATGGCTTATCGCGCAAAGGGCGAGCCTGACCGTGCCATCCCCGATTACGACCGCGCCATCAAGCTCAATCCGGGCGACGCCGTGGCCCTGGAGAGCCGCGGCCTCGCCTATCGTGACATCCACGATTACGAGCGCGCCATCCAGGACTTCGACGCCGCGCTCAAAATCAAGCCGGACTACATTCTTGCGCTCAACGACCGCGGCATCGCCTACGCCGCGCGCGGCAACATCGACCGCGCCATCCAGGATTTCGACCAGGCGATCCTGATCGATCCGCGCGACGGCTTTGCCTACAACAACCGCGGCCTCGCCTACCGCAACCAGGGCGATCTCGACCGCGCCATCAAAGACTATGACCAGGCGATTCTGCTCAACTCGAACTACGTGCTCGCCTATTACAATCGCGGCAACGCCTATTACGACAAGCACGCCTACGATCGCGCCATTCAGAATTACAATCAGGCGATTGCGCTCGATAACGGCTATGCGCTGGCCTATTACGCGCGCGGTATCTCCTATTTCGAGAAGCACAACTACGACAGCGCGCTTGCCGACCTCAATCAGGCCGTCAAGATCGATCCCAAGGATGCCCTGTCTTACTACAACCGCGGCCTCACCTATGCCGCGCGCGGCGACAGCGATCGCGCCATCGCCGACTTCGACAAATCGATCAAGCTCGATCCGAAGAACACGCTCGCCTATTACAACCGCGGCCTTGCGCTGCGCGGCAAGGGCGACGACCAACACGCCATCGAAGATTTTTCACAGGCGATCCGCTTCGATCCAAAGAACGCGCTCGCCTATTACAACCGCGGTATCGCCTATGGCGACGGCAACGACGGCGACCGCGCGCTTGCCGACTACGGCCAGGCGATCCTGCTCGATCCGAAGAACGCCGAGGCCTATTTCGAGCGCGGCAAGCTGCTTTACGGCCGGCGCGACTACGACCATGCCATCGCGGACCTCAATCAAGCGCTGAACATCCGTCCCGACTTGACCGACGCCTTCAATGTGCGCGGGCTCGCCTATGCGGCCAAGGGCGACAGCGATCGCGCCATCGCCGACTTTGACCAGGCGGTGCGCATCGACCCGAGATTTGCAGCGGCGCTGACCAACCGCGGCAGCGCCTACGAGAAAAAGCGCGACTTCGACCGCGCCATCGCCGATTTCGACCAGGCGACGAGGGTGAACCCGACCTATTCGCCGGCCTATTTCAACCGCGGACTTGCCAAGACCGACAAGCACGACTGGAAGGCCGCGATCGCCGATTTCGACCATGCGATCAAATTCGATCCAAAAAATGCCGCTGCTTACAACAGCCGCGCATCGGCCTATCGCGCCATGGGCGATGACGAGCGCGCGTTTGCCGACTACGACCAGGCGATCAAGCTCAATCCGAAGTACAGCGCGGCCTATTACAGCCGCGGCATGGCCAATTATGAGCGCCGCGCGTTCGATAGCGCCATTTCCGATCTGTCCGAGGCGATCCGGCTCGATCCGCACGACGCGTTGGCGGCGGAAGGCCGCGGCCTCGCCTATCGCGAGAAGCATGACTATGACCGCGCCATCGCCGACTTCGATCAAGCGCTGCGCCTGGATCCGAAATTCACCGCTGCCTATGTGGAGCGCGGCAACGCTTATCAGAGCAAGGGCAATTTCGACCACGCGGTGCAAAACTACGATCAGGCGATCAAGCTCGATCCCAAATTTGCCGCCGCCTTCACGGAACGCGGGAATACCTACGCCGCGCGCGGCAAGATCGACCGTGCCTTGCAGGATTTCGAGCAGGCGATCAAATTCAACCCGAGCTACGCGGGCGTGTTCAACAGCCGCGCCATGCTCTACGAACGCAAGGGTGACCTCGTGCGAGCGCTCGCCGATCTCGACCAGGCGATCAAGCTCGATGCGAATTTCGCCGTTGCGTTCAACAATCGCGGAGCGATCTATGAGCGCAAGGGCGACCTCGAGCGCGCCATCGCCGATTTCGATTCTGCGATCAAGGCCAACCCGCATTTCGACCAGGCGTTGAACAATCGCGGTGCGGCCTACAGAGCCAAAGGCGAGCTTGAGCGCGCGGTCAAGGACTTCGATCAGGCGATTGCCGTCAATTCCAGCTTTGCCCAAGCGCTGTACAACCGCGGCGAGGCGTTGGAGACCATGGGCTATCACGACCGCGCGGTGCGCGATCTCGATCAGGTCATCAAGCTCAATCCCGGCAACGCGCAGGCCTACAACGTGCGCGGCCTTGCCGAGAGCAACAAGCGTGAGTTCGACCGTGCCATCGCGGACTTCACGCAGGCGGTGAAGCTCAACACGAAGTTCGCCGCCGGCTTCAACAACCGCGGGCTTGCCTATCGCAGCAAGGGGGACAACGACCGCGCCATCGCCGATTTCACCATGGCCGCGAAGATCGACCCCGGCTACGCGCTTGCCTTCAGCAACCGCGGCAACGCCTATTTCGACAAGCAGGACTATGACCGCGCCATCACCGACCTCAATCAGGCGCTCAAGCTCAATCCAAACTACGTGCGCGCCTATTACGACCGCGGCATCGCCTATGGCGCCAAGGGCGAAAGCGATCAGGCGATTCAGGATTTCGGCCTCGCCATCAAGCTCGACCCGCACAACGCCGTGGCTTTGAACAATCGGGGCCTCGCCTACCGCAGCAAGGGCGACACGGAGCGCGCCATCGCCGATTTCAACGACGCGATCAAGCTCAATCCGGATTATTCAATCGCCTATTATAATCGCGGCAACGCGTATTACGACAAGCACGACCTCGATCGCGCCATCGCCAATTTCAGCCAGGCGATCAAGCTCGACCCCAAGGACGCCTTCGCATATCACGACCGCGGCCTTGCGTACCTCGACCGGCAAGATGTCGACCACGCCATCGCCGACTACGAAATGGCGGTCAAAATCAATCCCAACAACACCGTCGCGCTTCCTGCTCAAGCGGCCGACATCCGCAGCCAGCGCGGCTACGATCGCGGCGTCATGGAGATCAGCCAGCCGATCCGGGTGAGCCCCGCTTTCGCCCTGGCCTACAATGACCGCGGCGTGGCGCTCGCCGGCAAAGGCGATCTCGACCGCGCCATTGCCGACTTCGACCGCGCGCTCATCATCAACCCCAATCTGAGCGCCGCCTACGACAACCGCGGCAACGCCTATTTCCAGATGCACAATTACGAGCGCGCCACCGCGAGCTACGATGCGGCGATCAAGCTCAATCCCCGGGATACGCTTGCCTATTACGGCCGCGGTATCTGCCGGTATGAGCGCAAGGATTACGACCGCGCCATCCAGGATTTCGACCAAGCAACCAAGCTCGACGCCAAGAACGTCGCGGCGTTCTACAACCGCGGCATCGCCTATCGACAGCGGCATGACGACGATGACGCCATCGCCGATTTCGACCACGCCATCAAGTTCAACCCGAAGCTGGCGGTGGCCTATACCGCGCGCGGCGATTCGCACGCCAGTCAGGGCGATTTCGACAAGGCGATCGCCGATTTGAGCCAGGCGATCAAGCTCAACCCGGCCGACGCGTTGAACTTCAACGACCGCGGCATTGCCTACAATCTCAAGGGCGAGGCCGATCACGCCATTGCCGATTTCGACCAGTCGATTGCGCTCAACGGGCAATATGCGCCGGCATTCAATAACCGCGGCGTTGCCTATGCCGCCCGCAAAAATCTTGACCGCGCTATCCAGGATTACGATCAAGCGATCAAGCTTGACAGCGCCTATGCGGTCGCCTTCTACAATCGCGGTAATGCCAAATACGACAAAAGCGACTTCGCGGAGGCTATCGCCGACTACGATGCCGCGATCAAGCTCGATGCGACGGACGCACTCGCCTACAACAATCGCGGCGACGCCTCCGCCAACAAGCGCGACTTCGACCACGCGATTGTCGACCTCACGCAAACAATCAGGCTAAGACCGAACGACGCACAGGCCTATAACGATCGCGGCGTCGTCCTTGCCGTCAAAGGCGACGTCGACCGGGCGCTCGCCGACTTCGAGCAGGCGGTGAAACTCGATCCGCAAAGCAGTCTCGCCTATTTCGACCGTGGTCTCGCCTATCGCGACAAGCGCGACGTGGATCGCGCCGTCAGTAATTTCGATCGCGCCATCAAGCTCAAGGCCGATTATGCGGCTGCCTATTACAGTCGCGGCACCACCTACGCGCTCAAGCATGACTACGACCGCGCCATTGCCGACTTCGATCAAACCATCAAGCTCAAGGGTGACAGCGCGCCCGTGCTTTACGATCGCGCCCTTGCCTACGGGGCCAAGGGCGATTTTGAGGACGCCATCAAGGATTTCGACAACAGCATTAAGCTCGATGGCACTGCGCCCTTCGCCTTCTACAACCGCGGCGTCGCCTATCGCGGCAAAGGCGATTTTGATCACGCCATCGCCGACTTCGGCGAGGCAATCAAACTCGACGGAAAATTTTCGCTCGCCTTTTACGAGCGTGGTGACGCTTTCTACGCCAAGGGCGACTTGAACAAGGCGATCGCCGATTTTGACATGGCGATCCACCTCGACGGCAAGTCCGACCTGGCGCTCTATCGGAGGGCGCTCGCCTTCCGCGACAAGCACGACTATGACCGCGCTATCAACGATTTGACCCAGGCGATCCGGCTCGACGGCAAGAGCGCAACGGCCTTCGATAACCGCGGTGTCACCTACCGAATGAAGGGCGATTTCGACCGCGCCATCGCCGATTTCGATTCTGCTGTGCGGCTCGATGGCAAGTCGGCCAAGGCATTCCTCAACAGGGGCACCACTTACGGCATCCGCGGAGACGCCGACCGCGCCGTTCAGGATTTCGACGTCGCCATCAAGCTTGACCCGAAGAATGCGGTTGCTCTCAACAATCGCGGGCTGGCGTGGCGGGCCAAAGGCGACAGCAACCGCGCCGTCGCCGACTTCAGCGAGGCGATCAAGCTTAACCCAAATTACGCCGCAGCGTTGTTCAATCGCGGCACGGCCTATTTCGATGCCCACGACCTTGACCGCGCGATCGGCGATTTCGACGCCGCGATCAAGCTTGAGCCGAACGAAGCTGCGGCCTACAACGCGCGCGGCATTGCCTACGACAACAAAAACGAGCTCGACCAGGCGATCCTCGACTACACCCAGGCGATCAAGCTCGACCCCAAGGACGCACACGCGTTCAACAACCGCGGCTTTGCCTATCGCAACCGCGGCGACTTCGACCGTGCCATCGCCGACTATAATCAGGCGCTGAAGCTGAAGCCCGATTACGCGCTGGCGCTCTACAACCGCGGAATCGCCTACTACGACAAGCGGCAATACGACCGCGCCACTCACGACATGAATCAGGCGATCAAGATCAACCCCAATTTCTCCAACGCCGTGCTTGATCGCGGCTTTGCCAGCTACGACAAGCGTGCCTACGACCTCACAACCCTCGGGGATGCCGCGACGGACAAGCCGGCATTCGCCGCAGGCCCGGGCCGGCACGGCGGCAGTTATGAAAACCGCCGCGAGGGCGACCGCATCATTCAAGACGCCATCCGTCCGATCGGGGACAAACAACTGCTGGCCTACACGTCCTCGACCGCCATGGCCCCGGCGCAGGGCGAGACGGGCTCCGTTGTTGCGCCGGCGCCAACGGCAAAATCCGAACCGCCGGCGGCCAAGCCGGAGACGGTTAAGCTCAAGCCTTCTGTCAAGCCGGAGCCCAAGTCCGAAGCTAAATCGGAACCCGAAGCAAAGCCTGAAGCCAAGCCTGAGGTGAAGCCTGAGCCGGCAGCGGAGCATCCGGTTAAAACGGCGGCAGCGCCGAAAGCGAAGCCGCATGTCAAGCATCCGCCCCACAAGGAAGTGAAGCGACACTCGCAGCCGCCGAAAATGGTGCGTGCCGGGGCCTCAGGCAACGGCGACTTTTTAGGGCTGCTGCGCTAGCGAATCGGCGCTATTGAAAGGCGCGCCGACCTCGTTGGCGCGGGACAAGCGCCGCCCATGCCCGACCTCTCCGTCTTTCGCAAAGACCTGCGCGTGCTGCTCACATCGCGCGAGCACTGCCTCTTCGCACGCCTCGATACGCCGCAGAAGATTCAAGACTTCGTTGACAAGCTACCGGCAAATTTTGAACTCAACGGCGAAACCACCATGTCGCCGCGCCGCATGCTGAAGGCACGCGCTGCACATTGCGCCGAGGCGGCCCTGTTTGCCGCCGCCGTGCTCGCCTTCCATGGGAAAGCGGCTTGGTTGATGGACCTGCAGGCTTTGCCAAGCGATCAGGATCACATCGTCACGCTGTTCCGCCAGCGCGGTTTGTGGGGAGCGATCAGCAAGACCAACCACGCGATCCTGCGCTGGCGCGACCCGATCTATCGCTCGTGGCGGGAACTGGCGATGTCTTATGCGCACGAATACTGCCTGCCCGGTGGCAAGAAATCGCTGCTGGCGTTTTCGCGGCCGTTTGGCGTGACACGATACGAGCCAGCGCGCTGGGTGACGACGGATGAAGAGCTGCACTGGTTGATGGATGCGCTTGATGAGTCCCCCCACGTGCCGGTCGCGCCGGCCTGGGCGATGAAGATCCGCCGCCGATCGCCGAGTGTTGAATTGCGCGCGCAAATGGTGCTGGAGTGGCCCGATCCGCGCAAGAAACGGCGCGGCAAGCGGAGGAAGGCGTGACATCGTTCGTGTTTCGCCGGACGCTCACCATCGCCTGGGGCGACTGCGATCCGGCCGGCATCGTGTTTAATCCGCGTTTCTTCGAGATGTTCGATGCGAGCTCGTGGCTGCTGTTCGAGGCCGCGCTCGGCGCGGAGGCACACGATCTCATTCGCAGCTATGGCATTGTCGGCATTGCCCTCGTGGACGCCAAGGCCAATTTTTTAAGGCCGGCGAAATTCGGCGACACGGTTGAAATCGCCTCGCGGGTTACCTCATTTCGAAGATCGAGCTTCGACGTCGAGCACAAATTGACGGCCGGCGGTGCGCTCTGCGCCGAAGCCAGCGAGACGCGCGTCTGGGCGGTGCGTGACAACACCGATCCGAATAAGATCGCGACCGCGCCAATCCCGAAAGAGGTGGTGGCGAAGTTCGGGTGACCGTGCGGGGCCGGTGAACTACTGCTCATCCCCGCGCAAACGGGAATCCAGATTTTTTTTGCGAATTAAAGTGAGGCGCAGCACCGGATAGCCGCCGAGCCCCACGTTTTCGCGCATCCGCGTGGCTAACGCGCGGTAAATTTCTGCCTCGGATTTTCTGCAGTTTCCGCAACGAGATCGTACGAATTTTATGGAAAACTGCCTACGTCGTCCGGTTGCCAAGGAGCATTGCGATGTCGACGAACCGCGTGATTGCGCTGCTGGTCGGTGCGGCGACCTGCTTGTTTGCGCTGGTCTACGCCGCGCCGATTTTCGGCGCCGACCGTTTCATGGCACCGCAAGGTTTCGAAGGCCTCCTCATCGCCACTGACATGCCCGACGCCGAAGCGATGATGGCACCGCTGCGCCTGCAAGCCTATACCGCGCTCGCCAAGCTCGAAGCCCGCGCCCGGCACGACTAGCCGAACGAGACCGCAGACACATCATCAAGTCACCTAAGCCGGCAATCTGACGCCGTCGATGAACCGACGGCGGGCAGAACAGTTGTAATCTCCGGGCGCCCTTGCATCGTTTGCGCCGTTGGGCGCATGCTTGCAACGAACACGAAACGCCTGGGGAGACATCATGGCGAAGACGCCGACCCATTCATCGCCGCGCCGTTTGCGCTCGCAACTTTGGTTCGACAATCCCGACAATCCGAGCATGACCGCGCTCTACCTCGAGCGTTATCTCAATTTCGGCCTTACGCGGAAGGAATTGCAGGCGGGCAAGCCCATCATCGGCATCGCGCAGACCGGCTCCGATCTTTCGCCATGCAACCGGCATCATCTCGAGCTTGCCAAGCGCGTGCGCGAGGGCATCCGCACTGCCGGCGGCATCGCTTTCGAATTCCCGGTGCACCCGATCCAGGAGACGGGCAAGCGGCCGACCGCCGCGCTCGACCGCAACCTTGCCTATCTCGGCCTCGTCGAGGTGCTCTACGGCTATCCGCTGGACGGCGTCGTACTGATGACCGGCTGCGACAAGACGACGCCCGCTTGCATCATGGCGGCAGCAACGGTGAACACGCCGGCCATCGTGCTGTGCGGCGGGCCGATGCTCAACGGCTATTGGCGCGGCGAGTTGTGCGGCTCCGGCATGGCGATCTGGAAGGCGCGCGAGGACCTCGCCGCCGGCCGCATCGACAACGCGGAGTTCATGAATATCGCCGCGGCGAGCGCGCCATCGATTGGGCACTGCAACACCATGGGCACGGCCTCGACGATGAACGCCATGGCCGAAGCGTTGGGCATGACCCTGCCGGGCTGCGGTGCGATTCCGGCGCCCTATCGCGAGCGCGGACAGATCGCTTACGACACCGGCGTGCGCGCGGTCGAAATCGTCAACGAGAATCTGAAGCCGTCCGATATCTTGACCCGCAAGGCCTTCGAGAACGCCATCGTCGCCTGTTCGGCGATCGGCGGCTCGACCAACGCGCCGATCCATCTCAACGCCATCGCCCGCCACATCGGCGTCAAGCTGACCATCGAGGACTGGGAGAAAGTCGGCTACGACGTGCCGTTGATGGTCAACATGCAACCGGCCGGCAAGTACCTCGGCGAAGAGTATTTCCGCGCCGGCGGTCTGCCGGCGGTGATGGCGGAGTTGCAAAAGGCGCGGCGCATTCACGGCGACGCCACGACCGTCAACGGCAGGACCATGGCCGAGAACGTCAAAGGCGCCGAGATCAAGGACTACGACGTCATCGCCAGCTATAAGCGGCCATTGAAGAAGCGCGCCGGTTTCAAGGTGCTGTCGGGCAACCTCTTCGATTCTGCGATCATGAAGACGAGTGTCATCTCCGACGAATTCCGCCAGCGCTATCTCTCCAACAAGAAGGACCCCAATGCCTTTGAGGGCCGCGCGGTGGTCTTCGACGGGCCGGAGGACTACCACCGCCGCATCGACGATCCGAAGCTCAAAATCGACGAGAACACCATGCTGTTCATCCGCGGCGTCGGGCCAATCGGCTATCCCGGCTCCTGCGAGGTGGTGAATATGCAGCCGCCGGCCGACATGATCAAACGTGGCGTCAAGGCGCTGCCCTGTATCGGCGACGGCCGCCAATCGGGCACGTCGGGATCGCCGTCGATCCTCAACGCCTCGCCGGAGGCCGCCGTCGGCGGTGGGCTCGCGCTCTTGAAAACCGACGATCAGGTGCGCATCGACCTCAACAAGGGCGCGGCCAACATTCTCGTCTCCAAGGCGGAGATCGCGCGGCGCCGCGCGGCCTTGCAACGGCGCGGCGGCTACAAATATCCGCCGAGCCAGACGCCGTGGCAGGAGATCCAGCGCGGCATGGTCGACCAGCTTGCCGAGGGCATGGTGCTCAAGCCGGCGGTCAAGTTTCAACGCGTGGCGCAGGAATTCCCGGTACCGCGCGATAACCATTGAGGTGATTCATGGGCGGACGCATGCAGGGCAAGGTCGCGCTGGTAACCGCCGCGGGGCAAGGCATCGGCCGCGCTATCGCCGAGAGCTTCATCGCCGAGGGCGCAAACGTTATCGCCACCGACGTGGACACCGCGAAACTCGCGGGCCTGAAGGCGCGCAAGGCGATCAGGCTCGACGTGCTGTCATCGGCGGCGGTCGATGAATTGGCCAAAGCGGTCGAAACCGAATTCGGCGGTCTCGACGTCCTCGCCAATGTCGCCGGCTTCGTGCACCAGGGCACCGTGTTCGACTGCAGCGACAAGGACTGGGATTTTTCCTTCGACCTCAACGTCAAATCCATGCACCGCACCATCAAGGCGTTCCTGCCGGGCATGCTGAAGAAAGGCAAAGGCTCGATAATCAACATGTCGTCGGGTGTCTCCTCGGTGAAAGGCCTGCCCAATCGCTACGTCTACGGCGCCACCAAGGCTGCGGTGATCGGGCTAACCAAGGCGGTGGCCGCCGACTTCATCACCAAGGGCATCCGCTGCAACGCAATCTGCCCTGGTACCATCGAGTCGCCTTCGCTCGAAGACCGCGTCGCCACGCTGTCGAAGCAAACCGGAAAAACGCCCGACGCCGTGTGGAAGGATTTCATCGACCGCCAGCCGATGAAGCGGCTCGGCACCGCGGCGGAAGTGGCTGCGCTTGCGGCGTTCCTGGCGAGCGATGAATCGAGCTATATCACAGGGCAGCCGCATCTTGTTGACGGCGGCCTTGCCCTTTAAGTAGCAAAACACCGATTACCAGTTTTATCGGGCCGACGACCTCCATTGGAATTCGGTGGGCGCACCAGGGCAACGTAAGCGCCGACTAACTCAGGCAACGGTTCTGCTTTCTACCACCATCGTGGTCGAGCCGCGCGAGTCTCCCAACAAAGTTGACGTCTTTCGGGCGGCATATGACAGCAATTCCGCAACTCACAGCTTTCGCAAATGACGCGAGACAAATTTCGCTGTCTCGCGATAGAGGTCGCAACTTGTGAAATCAATTCCCGAAGCCTGCGCATTTCTGGCCTCCCTTCATCATGGTTATTGTTTAAAATCCTGAGGCGCCGACGCATTGATATGCGTCAAAGCGCGTGCGCCACCCAGAAGCCGCTCCGGCGTCATGAAAATGAACAGCGACGAGGTTGTTTTGTGCTATTCTTCAACGATTACTGTGGGTTAGTGTTCTGGTTCACAATCATGGATTTTTTCAAAAGGGTGCAAATCGAAGGCACGCGCGTCGTGCTTGAGCCGCTGTCCTTGCGACATCTCGGTGACCTTGCGGCAGCGGGCGCCGACAAATCCATCTGGCGCTGGCTGCCGAGCGCACATCACCTTCCAGGCTCGATGGCAGTATTTATTGAGTCCGCTTTGGCCGCGCAGGAGCGACGGGCGGCGCTGCCATTCGCGACGATTGACCGGCGCACGAAAAAAGCCGTCGGCTCAACACGTTTCCACCATGTCGAGGTCGACCATCGACGCCTTGAGATCGGAGTGACGTGGATCGGAACTGCTTTTCAGCGCTCATATGTCAATACCGAAACCAAGCTGCTGCAGCTTTGGTACGCTTTTGAAGTTCTCAAGTGCCGACGCGTCGAACTTAAAGCGGACGTCGACAACGAGAAATCGATCGCTGCGATATCGCGGCTCGGCGCGACAAGAGAAGGGCTCTTTCGCAAGCACATGCTGTACGCCGACGGCCGGAACCGCGACAACGTATATTTTTCAATCATTGACGACGAATGGCCCACAATCCAGGCGCAGCTTCAGGCCAAGCTCGGCTATACGGTCGCCCCTTTCGTCACCGACCCAGTGGCGCCATGAGCGGCGTGCGCTTCAATCTTTGCCGATTCGTTTCGAGTAAGCCTCGATAAAATCGGCGGCGGCTTTGCTGCCGCGAGCAAACGATTTCATCGCCTCCTCATGCAGAAGGGCGAGTGCCTGCATCTTGATTGCGTTCGCTTCGTCGCTTTCGGTGACGTTTTCGACGTTGCGCGGACGTGGAAGATTGACGTCGATCGAGGCGCGTACCTGGGTCGGGATGTTGGTCATGATCAGGATGCGGTCGGCCAGATAGATTGCCTCGTCAATGTCGGTTGTTACGAAAAAGGTCGTGCGACGAAATTCATTGAACAGATTCGCGAAATATTCCTGCATCAGCCGTTTTGTCATTGCGTCGAGACCGCGGAACGGCTCGTCCAGAATCATGACCTTGGGCTCATTGATCATCGAGCGGGCAAGCTCGGCGCGCCGCTGCATGCCGCCCGAAAGCTGCGACGGATATTTTTTGCGAAAGGCAGCAAGTCCGACTTTCTGCAGCAGCGTCTCGGCGAATGCACGCATCTCCGGCGTGTCCGCGCCGCGCGCGCGAGGTCCATACATGATGTTGTCGTAAGTCGTCATCCACGGAAACAGCGCCGATTCCTGAAACACGACCAGACGGTCTACGCTGGGGCCGGTAATCGATTGTTCATCGACGGAGATGTCGCCGCTGTTCGGTCGCTCGAAGCCGGCTAGCAGACGAATGAGTGTGCTTTTGCCGCAGCCTGACGGCCCTATCATTACGGTCAGCTTGCCGCGCTCGATCGTGAAGCTACAATTGTGCACGACCGTCTTGGCAAACTTTTCCGCGCCATAGGCCTTCCCGACGTTCTTAACGACGACCTCGCTGCCAAGCGACATCGTCGTGCTGGCGTAGGGTTGGGCGGCTGTTTGGGCTACTTGTTGCATCGGCTGTCTCGATTGTCGTCAGCCTTCGGCGAGCCATGGCGTCATCCAGGCGCCCAGCTTGCGTAGAGCCGCACTCGACATGTAGCCGGCGATGCCGATGCTGATCATGCCGGCGACGATCTGCGTGTACGAGCCGCCGACATAAGAATTCCAAATGAAGAAGCCCAGTCCGCCGCCGGATGCCCCTCCGACCGATCCCGCGCTGCCGCCGCCCGAAATCATCTCGGCGGCAACGACCACCGCCCAGGTAATGCCGACGCCGACTGTCGCGCCAACCACGATCGACGGCAAAACGCCTGGGAGAATAATACGACGGAAAATGTCCCAGGTGGAGGAGCCCATCGAGCGCGCGGCCTGGAAATAGCGCACATCGATCGACTGCGCGCCGCCAATCACATTGATGACGATGGTGAAAAAGGCGCCGAGGAAGGTCACAAAGGCGATCGACAGTTCCTGTGTTGGCCAAAAGATAATGGAGGCCGGCACCCAGGCAAGCGGCGGGATGGGGCGGAGCACTTCGAACACCGGGAAAGCGATGCCGTAGAAGGTGCGGCTGACCGCCATGGCAAGCCCTAGCGGAATGCCGACCAGCATAGCCGCGAAGAAGCCTTCAAATACCCGTAAAGTGCTGAGATACGCGCTGACCCAGAAGCTCGGCTGCTGAATGAGGTGAAACATTTCGAGCGCCACGGCGGTGGGAGGCGGCACCTGCGAAACCCAAGGGAAAGCAAACCCGAACAGCGCCTGCGAACGCGAACCGACCTCCCAGAACATCACGAAGACGACGATCGAGACGATACCGCGCCAGAAATTCTCGCCCATGATGAGGGGCATGACGCGGGCGACGATTTTACCGCCTAGGTTCATGGCTAGCGCTCTCTCTCGCCTGCGTCGAAGGCCTTGATCGCCTCCTCATGCACCGCTGCGGCGGTCTCCTCCATAAATTCGCGAAAGCGCTTGTTCGTCAACACGCTGTAGTTGCGAGGGTGCGGGATATCGATATCGAGAATCTTCTTCGGTTTGCACGGCCTCGTAGTCATGATGACAACGCGATGGCCGAGGAAGATCGCCTCCTCGAGATCGTGGGTTATGAAAAAGATCGTCACCCTGTTCTTGTAGAAGATTTCCAGCAGCGCCTCGTGCATCACCGATTTGGTGAGCGAGTCGAGCGCACGATAAGGTTCATCGAGCAACAAAATCTTGGGATCGTTCATCAGCGCGCGCACGATCTCGACGCGCCGACGCACGCCGGAAGAAATTTCCCCGGGATAATTATTCTCGATGCCGCGTAGGCCGGCATCCGTCATCATGGCGCGAGCCTTATCGTTGGCTTCGGCACGAGACATTATGCCCTGCATAACGGGGCCAAAGGTGATATTCTCTATATTGGTTTTCCACGGAAACAGCGCCCCGTTTTGGAAAACAACGACGCGATCGGGGCCCGGCTCCGCCTTGAGCTTGCCGGGTCCGCACAGCATCTCATCGTCGAGATAGATGCTGCCCGCCGACAGACTGTGAAACCCGGCGATGGCATTGAGCAGAGTGGTCTTGCCGCATCCGGAGGGGCCGACCACGACGGTGATCTCGCCGGGCGGTACATCGAAGGTGCAGTGGTCGACGGCCAAGACGCCGCCGCCACCCTGGACGCCGTAAATCTTGACCGCATCGACGATACGCACGCGACCTTTGGCCGCGGCGAACGTTGCGCTTTGCGTTGCCCGAGCGCTTTCGATCGCTTGGACGTTCATCGCGCCGCTCCCAACGAAAGTTCGCGCATGCGCCATTGCATCATGTAGTTGCCGAGCAGACGGATGGCGGCGCTGGTCGCGTAGCCTACGATGCCGAGCGTCGCCATGCCGATGACGATGGTCGGATAACGAACCATCGTATAGGAGGTGTTGATCAGATAGCCGAGGCCGTATTGGCCCGACACCATCTCCCCCGCTACCAGCGAGAACCAGGCCACGCCAACTGAAATCTGCAGCCCGGTGAAGATGAAGGGCAAAGCCCCGGGAACAATGACATGGCGGAAAACCTGCCAGCGCTTGGCACCAAGGCAGCTTGCCGCGCGTACAAAGGATACGTCGATGGATTCAACACCCAGCATCGTATTGAGGGCGGTTGCATAGAACGAAGCGAGGAAGGTCAGAAAGATGACCGGCGTCTCCGAGCCTCGGAACATCACAATCGCAAGCGGCACCCAAGCAAGCGGCGGTATCGGCCGTAACAGCTCGAAGACGGGAAAGACATATTGCTTGAAGCGCACCGACCAGCCGAGAAACAGCCCGAGCGGGACGCCGATTGCAGTAGCAAGGAAGAATGCAATAGCGATGCGGCGCGTGCTGACCCAAATGTGCAGGTAATATTCAGGCGTGAAGACCGACAAGCCGTAGGTCGGGTCCTTGCTGAACCATTCGCCAAAAACCTGCGTCGGCCCCGGCATTTCGGCAAATCGCGGGAGCTTCCACACCTCGACGGCGAGGTACCAAAAGCCGAGAAATCCTGCGAAGCCGATCACCATGAGATAGGGTCGCGGGCTCTGTAGCCATTGCGACCAGCGATACATCGTCAGCGCCCAGGACGTAATTTTGGTGGCAGAGCCCTGTTCGGCCTGCTGGTCGACAACGCCCGCAAATTCGGTCAATTTAGTTTCACTCATGCTAAGTAAGTGCTTCTAAAACTTTGGCTCCGCGCCACCAGTGGCGCGGAGCTTTCTTTTCGGCAGACGTTGCCGGCTCATTTACCTGTATAGGCGGACAGGGGCAGCGCTTTGACGTCTCCGACCGGCGCGTTGAGCCCGCGCGCCTTCAGGATATCGCTGGTGAATTGCGGCATGACCGCGTCAGGCCGAATTTCCGATTTAATACTCTTGATTTCGACCAGAAATTTCGAGGCCTTTTGAATAAGCTCCTTGGCGTCGGGCGTGAATCCATAGGCTAGCGTAATCCGGTTCTCGGTCCCGCCAGCGGACTTAGGATATTGAGCGAAAGCCGAGGCCCAGAGTGCCTTTTCGGGAAAGCCGGTGGTCTGGCTTGCCGCCATTTGTGCGATCGACATCGCATTTTTGGAATCACCGAAATAAAGCTCGGCATCCAGTTCGCCCTGTAGCCAAGCCTTGACCACGTCGGGGCGTTGTTCGATGAGCGCCGCCGGCATCACCATGAAGCCGCCATCGCGCTCGTTGACGGAGGCGCCGCTCGCGACTCTACGCGCAAGATTATCCTCGATGAGCCTCGATGCTGTCGGCTCCCAAATCACGGCGGCATCTAGTTTCTTTGCGCGGAAACCGCTCGTGATCACCTCGATGCTTTGGTTCAGATACTCGGACGGCTTGATATTTTTTTCCTTAAAGACCGCCTGAGCAAACCGATCGGTGCAACTGCCTTTCGGTACGGCGACCGTTTTACCGTCGAGCCACTTCAGTGCTTCGTCGGGCGACTTGAATTCTGGCGCGTCAGTCCGTGTGAGGAAGATGTTGCATTGATCATAACCAAGGCCGAGCACGGAGACGATTCGCATGTCGCGCACGTCGGCATGACTCGTCGACACGATTGCCGGCATGTCGCCCATGTAACCGACGTCGACTTTACCCGCGAGCATGCCGTTGACGATGATGGCGCCCTGCAGACCAATCTGGAATTCGACTTTGGAGCCCTTTGGCAGATATTTCTCGTAAAACTTCTTGTCGTGCATGATTACGCCCGACCAGGATTCAGTGTAGTAGGGCTGGTATCCGACCACGAGGTCGATTGGCTCGCCCGGCTTTCCGTAATCCTTGACCGCGGCAGCGTCGGCAAATCCTACGCTCAGGCAAATCTGCACAAACGCGGCGCACAGCGCCAACGCAAAAGACACGACGAGTCTTCGGACAGCGCGCCGGTGGCCGTCGCTTGAGATGAAGCAGGCGCAGGTTTCGGATTTAGAGCGCATCGTTACCTCCCCATTTTTGTCGTCTTAGTTATTACTCATACGCATTAATTCAAAGCATAGAAAAAGGCGAACCTCCTTGCCACTATTTCAAGCGATTTCAATCGAATGCTCGATCTATTGATAGATAAGGAGGCCCTTAGCTCGAGCGGGCGGGAAAACGGCGCGTTTCACAAGAAAATCTGCCCCGATTTCGAGAAATCGCGGGGTCCTGCCGCTAAAGCCCGGTGGGATCGTTCAGCCGGTTTCAATCACTAAAACGGGGAGAGAAATGGCCACATCAGACACAACCGTCGGCGACAGCTTTCGTCAGCCGACGACCCATCGAGAAACGTTTCACGCCGTTGGCGCGCAAATCCCATTCCGCGAAGCCCTTCTGGTCGCGATTGCTGCGGGGCTGGGATACGGATTCGACGCTTATGCTGTCAATCTTCTCGGAATGCTCGGACCAACCCTCGAACATGATCTTGATTTCACAGTCAAGACGCTTGGCCTGATCGGTTCGATTTTTCTCATTGGCTATACTATCGGAACAGTCGGATTCGGGTGGCTCGCCGATCGCATAGGCCGGCGCGACGCGCTCGGCATTTCGATCCTCCTCTATGGAATAACGACCGCACTCCGTGGCATCGGCAGCAGCGTTGCCCTCTTCACCGGTTTGACGTTCCTCACAGGGATAGGCGGCGCCGGCGAACTCGCGGTTGGCGCGCCTTACACCGCCGAGATGTGGCCGCCGAAGGTGCGCGCTCTCGGCACAGGCGGCGTCATGTTCTCGCTCTATTCAGCCGGATACATCGTCGCCGCACTCGCGACGCTGTTCATCGTGCCGCGCTGGGGTTGGCGATGGGCCTTCGGCTTCGCCATCGTACCTGCGGTCCTGGTTTTCATTTTCCGACGTTTGATCCAGGAATCACATCGCTATCAGCACGCCAAGGCGGAGCTGGAGGCGATGGTCAAACGTGAAGGCACGGCGCATCCACGCGTAAATATTTTTTCGCTACCGGGAGCTTGGCGCCGGATCATCATCGGTTGGCTGCTCTATGTTCCGAACGCCTGCGGCTATTGGGGCATCACCGTCTTCCTCACCACGTTCATGGTTCAGAAGTTCCATCTGACCCTGCCCGACGCGATCTTCTACGCGATGCTGTTTTACATCGTGCAGTTCTTCCTATCCTACGTCGGAACTGGATTGTCCGACCTAATCGGCCGTCGACCCGCCGGCATATTGGGCGCCCTGATCATGATTGGCTGCACTCTTAAAGCAGCCAGTACGCCGTCCTTCGATGAGTTCTGCGTTTTCGGCGGAATCATGATCGGGATGTTGGGGTGGCTTTGGGGCATCAGCGACACCTATATGAGCGAATTCTTCCGCACCACGCTGCGCGGGACCGGATTCGGCATTATGGTTGGCGGCGGTCGTACGGCCTCCATTTTCGCGCCCTACCTTGTCGGTTGGGGCATCGCCGCACTCGGGCCGACGATCCCCTTCATGCTTACCTCGGGTCTCTGGATTCTAACTATTATCGGCTACTTGATGGGTCCGGAAACCAGTGGACGCCAACTCGAAGAGGTGCAGCTCTGAGCCGAGGCAGGTTCAGCTTGAGGCAAAACGAGATGGGCTCCCCATGAATAACCGGGGAGCCCATTGCTTAATTTGTCCTTATCTAGACCCCGCTTCGCGGTCCAATGGCGGGGTTTTTAGCGTGGTTGCCGGGAATTGAACCGGGGTCGGCCGTTCGGCGTTTCTTAACCGGCCCGCCTCACCCGTTACGTTTGAGTGGAGCCTATTGCGGCATAAACGCCTTCGATTTTCAAAATGTGGCAGCTGTGGCTATGGATATGGTATAAATCAATAAGTTTTCCTTTATAGTTTGCGGGTGACAGCGCCGCAGGCCTGCTAGCGAACGACCGGAGGATTAGCCTTGGCAGCGAAAAATCATCGTGACTGGTTGGCGGACCCACCGCTGAAGCCGGGTGAATGGGTCGACAGCCGCATTTACACGGATCCGGTGATCTTCGAGGAAGAACTAGAGAAGATCTTCAAGAAGACCTGGATTCCCGTCTGTCACGAGTCGGAACTTCCGAATCCGTACGACTTCCGTACGACTTCGATCGCTCGCGAGCCGATCATCGTGTGTCGGGGCCCCGACAACACCGTCCGCGCCTTCCTGAACGTATGCCCGCACCGAGGCATGATCATAGAGCGCCGTCCGTCCGGCAGCTTTCTCGAAGGCTCGCCTTCCGGCAATCCCAAGCGCATGACCTGCATGTTCCATGCTTGGCAGTATGACATGCGCGGCAACTGCGTTTACATCAGCCGCGAGAAAGAAGGCTATCAGGACCGTTTGTGCAAGGAGAACGTCGGACTGCGTCGATTGCGTTGCGAGGTTAAATTCGGCGGCTTCGTTTGGGTCAATCTCGACGACAATCCGAAAGCCTCACTCGAGGAATGGGGCGGGGCAGCATTCACTTGTCTGCGCAAATCGCTCGATGCCGAACCGCTCGAGGTATTTCACTATCACAAAGCCATTATCAATGCGAACTACAAGCTGTGGCACGACACGAATTGCGAATTTTACCACGACTTCATGCACTACCATAACCGCGTCACTGGCTTTAACGATGCGTACTTCGCACGCAAGAATGAAGCGTTTGACCACGGTCACATCGTTGTCGGCACTTTCGAAGTGAATTACGACAAATACGAAGGCTTCGAGAGTCGCGCGGCGTTGTCGTTCCCGCATTTGCCGCCAAACCAATGGTACATGATCGACATGTTCCCGGGCATGAATTTCAATCTGCGTGGCTCGGCGTTGCGTTGCGACATCATTACGCCGCTCGGCCCGGACAAGGTGATGATCGAGTATCGAGGTTTGGGTCTCAAGAGCGATACGCACGAAGAGCGCATGACGCGCATCAATCATCATAATTCGATTTGGGGCCCATTCGGCCGCAACCTGCACGAAGACCTGATCGGCGTGCAGGGCCAGGGCGCCACTATGCTGCCGGGCTCTGAACCGCGCCGCGTTCTCCACGGGCGCCACGAGAATCAAACAATTCACGATGAAAACGGTATGCGCCACTTCTATGCGGAGTGGGGCCGTTGGATGAATCGCTCGCCGGCCGAACCCGATAAGCCATACGTGGAGCCGATTTCGGTCGCGGCTGAATGACGTCAGCCCTGCCAAAGGAAGGGCGCGCCATTGGCGCCGCGCGGGGTGTGCGACGGAATTTCGATGGGGACTCGTTGTGGACGCGTCAGCTCTGGTTCGTGACACGATTTATCGCGCGGCCATTTCGCTCGATCAGCAGAAATGGGACGAGTGGCTCGGACAGTGCGATGACAGCTTTAAGTACGCGATCCGCGCTTGGTCACCCGAGGTCAACAAAGATCTGACCTACCTGTCGCTTGACCGCAACGGTCTCGCGACCATGATCAAACTCTTGCCAAAGCACAATACTGACCATTCGCCGCTGACACGCCATACAACGGTCTACACGGTCGAAGTCGATGAAGCGGCGGGATCTGCCAAGGCGGTAAGCTCTGTCGTTGTCTACCAGACGCAGCTCGACGGCATCAATTCGCACATTGACGCGGGCGAAAGTCGTTTGTTCCTGGTCGGAAAATACATCGACAGCTTCAGGCTCAACGGCAAGGAAGCGAAGTTTGTCAGCCGAGAAGTGCGCATCGAGAACCGGCGGCTTGACAAAGGCTCGCATTGGCCGATCTGACGCCGTACAGTAGTTTCCGGCGCCAAAAAGATCTGACAAAAAGCGGAGCAACGATGACGTGGAAGCGTGTCTGCGAGATCGGCGACGTTCCAGCCAATTCGACCAGGAAATTCAACATCGACGGCATTCCGATTTTGGTGGTGAATTACGGCGAAGGCTTTCGTGCCATTCCACCACTCTGCCCGCATATGGAAGAACCGCTCGAGGAGTCCGGCATCGTCGCACGGTGCGTGTTGACCTGCAGCAAGCATCTGTGGGCCTGGAATCTCAAGACTTTGGATATGCAAGGCGAAACCGAACGGCCGCTCAAGACCTATGAAGTTAAGGAGGAAAACGGAGCAATCTTCGCCAATATCGAGGGCGAGCTTGCCTACGATTTTGATTCTGCAGAGGAAGATGACGACGATTTCTTCAAATGATGGGTGCCGCGAGCGGCGATGAAAATAACTGTTCAGAACCGAAACGGTGTGCACACGTTCGACTGCGGTGCAGATGAAGCCATCCTCCATGCCGGGCTACGTCAAGGTCTCAACTTGCCTTACGAATGCGTGACCGGGACGTGCGGCACCTGCCGTGCCCGCCTGATCGACGGCGACGTTGACGTGGCCTGGAAAGAGGCACCCGGCGCCGCGAATTTCAAACCCGGCAAAGGCGATATCCTGATGTGCCAAACGCATGCACGCTCGGACTGCGTGCTACGCGTAGCGCCCAGTCCAGCGATGGCGGCAAAATTTCTCCCCGCGGTTCGCCGCGGCATAGTCGGGAACAAGCGACAACTGACCAAGGATGTGGTGCATTTTGACGTCGATCTTTCAGCGCCAATAACCTTCGAAGCTGGCCAGTTCGTCATTATCGAAACGCCGGAATTCCCGGGGGCTCGTGCTTACTCTATGGTCAATTTCGGTGCCGATTGCACCACGGTCAAGCTGACGCTCAAACGCAAACTCGGCGGCAAGTTCAGCGACTGGATCTTCGGCGAACACGCGCAACATCAGGAAGTTCGCGTGTTCGGCCCGCTTGGCCGCGCGATTTTTCGCCCGGAGGAAGGCAAGAACTTTGTCTGCATCGCCGGCGGTTCCGGCGTCGCCGGTATGATGTCGATCCTCGAATGCGCGGTAAATTCCCATCACATTCGCGACCACAAGGGGGCGATCTATTTCGGCGTGCGTACTTTGCAGGACATATTTTATCTCGAGGAGTTATCGCGGCTCGTTGAAGCTTCGAATGGCAACCTCGAAGCCACGATTGCGCTTTCCGATGAACCGGCGACGACACCGATCGTGCCGAATTTTCCAAACCTCAAGCTTGCCGGCGGCTTCGTGCATGAAGTTGCCGACAAGGCAATCGCTGGCCGCCACGAGAACACAATCGCCTACATCGCGGGCCCACCGGTCATGGTGAACGCCGCAACTCGAGCTTTGATCATCAGCGGTTTTTCGGCGCAGGACATCCGTTATGACAAATTCAGTTGATTTCCAGCGTTGGCCTGCCGCGGCGAGAGTTTCGCCCGCTGAAATCACAAAGGCGCGCGAGGAGTTGCTCAACCTCATCCAGTGGCTGGCGCGGATCGCCAACAGTTATGTGCCCGGCACTCCGGAAGAACGCACGTTACTGGTGTTTCGCCCTACTGAAACAGCATTCGTCACGAAGACGTTCGGGAACGATCTATTGCTGACGCTCCGTCTCCCGAGCTTGGAAATGCAATTCCTTCAGAATGGCAAGCCGGTGCCACACATCTTCAATCCTGAAGGACGCTCGCCGGCTGAAGTGGAGGCTTGGTTTCTGGTCGAACTTCTACATCGCGGCATTGACCGCGAAAAATTCTCGAAGAAACTGCCCTACAAGATGACTGGGCTAATGAGCGGCGATGCAGAAGATCACATGCCAAGCCTGTGTGCAGATGGCTTGGAGTATGTGACCGGTTGGATTCGCAACGCCGGTGTTATCCTTGGAAAGTTTTGCAAAGGCGAAGTGGTTTGCTCTCCGCAAACGCTCGAACTAACTTGCGCAAGGCAAGCTGGATTTGGTTTTGCGCTGGGCGATGCTATCACGACCGAGCCTTTTTTTTATGCGATGCGAACGGATGGAAACGGCTCAGGTGCGGGGCAGAAGCGTGCAATCTTGTCGGCGTCGGCATTGCTGGCAAAGCCCGATCCTACGACAGCAGCACTCGAATTCCTGAAAGCTTGACCCGTGATTCAAGCAACCTGCAGTCTCTTGCGCTTGCGCGCGGGACCGACATAAACGGCCTCGTGTTCGCCCTCGAGCCGCTTGCGCAATTCGCCGGACTTGTTGAGCTTCTGCACGATGGATACAAACGCATTCGCCATCGGCATTACGATTTCGCCCTCTGCCCAAAACAGACCGACGTCCTGACTCACCACCGGGTCCAGCAGCGCCAAAGCGCGGGTGCCCCTATGCAGTCCTGGCGCGTGGACAAAATGCGAAGGAATGATTGTACAGAGTTCAGTAAACTGAACCTGGAACATCAAATGCAAAATGGATTCCGACTCGACGCGTGGAATAGGGTCGCAACCGACGCTGGCGAATACGCGGTCAACGAAGCGCCGTTCGTGCATGGAGGAGCGAAGCATAGCGAGCGGCAGGCTCGCCGCCTCCTTCCAAGTAATGGTTTTACGATCTTGGAATTCCGCAGTATCGGGAACGAGCAGACTCAATTGTTCGGTATAGATCGGCAGCACGTTCTTGCGCCCCATATCGGCCTTGTCGAGATACGTTAGCGCGACGTCGAGCGCGAAATTGTTAAGACCGAGTTTCATCGCCTCGTTGCCGATGAATTGCACGTCTACCCGCAAGCCGGGATGCTCGTTGCGCACCACTTGAAGGAGATACGGCAGCACCGGCGACATCGAAGGCATTGCACCGAGCCGAAGGTTGCCTGTCAGGTCGTTCTTCATCAGTGCAACTTCTTTTCGCATCGCGTCACAGTATGCGAGCACAGCGCGCGACCATGTAGCGACGCGTTCGCCTTCGGCGGTCAGCCCATGAAAACGCTGCCCACGGCCGCGCAGAAAGATTGGGACGCCGAGCTCGAGTTCGAGCTGTTTGATCCCACTCGACAGGCTCGGCTGTGTAACGTTGCAGCGTTGGGCCGCGCGACCAAAGTGCCGCTCTTCTGCAACTGCCACCAAATAGCGAAACTGTCTTATAAACACCGCACTGGCCCTGACCAAAGTCTCAAGCTTACTCTAAATTGAGTCTTGGAATAGACCAGATTTATGAAATTCTAGGATGTGATAGGTGGCGCTTTGGTGCAGCGCACCAAGGGCCTGCCGGGGGGAGCTCCGTGACCTTCGCTGCGCTGGCGCTCATCGGGCTATTAGGCCTCGTTTCCGGGCTGATGATTGGCTGCATCGGCATTGGCGGCGTTATCCTTGTTCCGGCGCTGGTTTTTCTCGCGGGAATCCCGATCAAGATCAGCATTCCGGCAGCGATGGCCGCCTACATCCTGTCAGGCCTTGTCGCGACAGCCGTGTTCGCCCGAAATAAGTCGATCCACTGGAGTATGGCACTGTGGCTGTGTGCGGGCGCGACCCCGACAGCGTTTGCTGGCGCCTGGGCAGTCAGCATAGTCAACCCGCGGTTATTGGAAGTAACGCTCGGGTTGCTGACGTTTGGGTCGGGCGTCAACTCCTTGCGCACGCACAAGATCGCAGAAGACGGGCATACGGTTTCCAGCATTACGTTGCTGACGGTCGGTGCGATCGTTGGATTTCTGTCGTCGGTCAGCGGCACCGGCGGCCCATTGGTGCTTGTGCCAATCCTGATCTCGATGATGCTGCCGGTCCTCGTTTCAGTCGGCTTGAGTCAGGCGATCCAACTGCCCATCGCTATTGCGGCCACCATTGGCAACGTTATTTATGGCGAATTCGATTGGACTTTGGCCGGCGTCCTCGCGGTCGCACTCACCGCAGGCTCATGGTACGGCGCCAAGCTTGCGCATTCGCTGCCTCGTGCCATCTTGCGCAGGACCGTTTCGATTGTTCTCGTAATCGTCGGCGCTTTCATTCTGGGCAATGTGGGTTGGCATTTGACCCGTTGACGAAAGCGATGGCGCTTGCGGAATACAAATTGATCAACGATTTCGGCAATCCGGTTGCCGAAGCCAAAGCATGCCGCGCCGATTGCGCCTTATTCGACTTTTCCTTTCTCGAATGTGCGCAGGTGAGCGGCCCAAAAGCGCTGAGCAGCCTCGAGGCTTTCTGCAACCGGTGGCTGGAAAACCTGAAAGAACGGAGAATTTGTTACGCGTTACACACGAATTCTCGCGGGGAGGCGGTGGCCGACTTGACGATCTGGCGCAAGGGTCCCTCTTCATTCGAGGTTATGAGCGGCCGCCGCGAGGAGATCATCGAATTACTGAAGCAGTCGTGCGCAAATATGGAGGTCTCCGACATCGGCGCGAGCCGCGCAGTATTCGCGCTGCAGGGACCTCGAGCACTCGATACGCTGCGCAAACTGGGCGACGTGTCGCGCATTGCAGGACTCGCTTACTTTGGCTTTACGACAATGGAAATCGCCGATATCTCCTGCGTGGTCGGGCGCCTTGGATACACGGGCGAGCCGGGATTCGAAATTATCACTGAAAAGTCCAAGTCAGACTTGCTCTGGAAAGAGCTGTCCGCGCACGCCCGTCCAGCCGGCTTTATCGCCGCCGATATGCTGCGGATCGAGGCCGGCTTCGTACTGTTCTGCAACGAATTCCGTGTGCCCGTGAGCCCCATCGAGGCGGGGTTGCGCAAATTCCAACGGTCTGCCGTTCCAATCGAGAACCCGATCAGGCTGGCGTCGTTTCGTGCCGATTCCGATCGTTTGTCCTTACCCTGGCGTCCGAAAGGTCCACTACGCAGGCCGGCGGCCCACCAAATCACAGTCACCTCGGCCTGCGCCAGCATCGCGGCCGGCGGTATACTTGGGCTTGGCTATGTGGCCGCCGATACGGAGTTCAAAGCGGCCCTGAGTGATCCGACCGGCCAGTTCCGTAACGTCAGGCTGACCGCGTTGCCATTCTACGACACCGCGAAGCGACGTCCACGGGCCGCTTGGATCTGAAAGTCACGCCACGTCAAAAGTCGTCATAGCCAAAGGCATAGGTAAAATAGTCTGCACGTATTTGACTGCTAGAAAGCAGTAGCGCCCCATGCCAAATTGTCAAAAGCGGCCGGGCAGAGCAATTACCCGCGTCACAACAACCTATACAGTAATCGAGGAAACCAAGGTTATGGCTGAAGCACCGGCACGCAGAAAAGTCACCATCAACACCTTAAATTCCAAGATGAAAAAAGGCGAGCCGATCACCCAGCTCGCCGCATATGACTATCGGACCGCAGTCGTCTCAGATCGGCTCGGCATGGACATCCTCTGCGTATCCGATACCGGCGGCATGATCCTGTTCGGCCACCAGAGCACTGTTAGCGTCTCCTTCGACGAAGTGATGATGATGGCACAGGCGATCGACCGGGGATCGAAATATGGGTTGCGTATGGTCGACATGCCGTACTGGAGCTTCCACGTTTCCAAAGAGCAGGCGGTCGAGAACGCCGGTCGTTTTGTGCATGAAGCCAATGCCGAAGTCATGAAGTGCGAAGGAAATCGCCATCATGCGCCCAACATGGAGGCGATTGTGCGCGCCGGTATCCCGGTGCAAGGCCATATTGGCATAACCCCGATGCGCATGCCGCAGCTCGGCGGCTTCGTGGCGCAGGGCAAGACCGTCAAGCGCGCCAAGGAACTGGTCGATGACGCCAAGGCAATGGTTGACGCCGGATGTTTCTCGATCTTGTGCGAGGTGACCACCTCCGAAGTTGCCGAATATCTTGCGCAGACTTTGCCCGTCCCGGTAATTAGCCTCGGCGCCGGGAATTGCGCGCATGGCGTCCACATCATTTCGTCTGATCTGTTCCATCTTTGGGAAGAGCACGTGCCGCGCCACTCGCGCATCTACACCGACCTCATTCCGATCATGGAAGACGTCATCTCGCGCTACATGAAAGATGTCGTCAGCCGCAGCTATCCCGCGGAGAAGGAAACCGTCTTCATGGCTCCGGAGGAGGCTTTGGCCTTCGCGCAAGACATGAAGTGGGAACGCAAAATCGACGAATTGCGCTCGGCGAAGAAAAAATCTGCGTGATGGGCGCGACCGGCGCGTGCCCGCGCTTGTCACGATAAAATTCGAAATTCCGGCTTGCAATTTCCTTGTGGTGACGTCACTGCGAGCGACCGGCATCAGTAAAAACTGCAAGCCATTTCTGAAGATTGTGGCGAGCCCGCTGCAGCGTAGGCTCAGCTTGGCCGCACATGTCGCACCGCACCAAAGGAGGTATCAATTGAACGATAGATGCTAAGAGAGAGATTTATTCGCCGATTTGGTTACGCTTGAAAAATAATTTGCCGTCGGCAAAGCGAAAATCAGGCGGCGATCGGGATGCCGATGCCGTTTCTGTTTCCTCGGGGGAGGACGTCCATGACTGGCCCTGCCGTAATCTATGACGACAAAGCGCAACGCATGGCAGATGCGATGGTTGCCGCCGAAGCGCGCGCCATCGCGGATCGCAAAGCTGCGCTCGAAGACTGTGAGTGCAAGGAAGGCTTGTTTCCGACTGCCGGCGTGACGAGTCGGCGCCGCTTTTTGTCCTTCGCGGGCACCTCGCTTGCCGGCGTCGCCGGGGCGGCTTCGTTCGCGCAGGCGCAAGAGAAAGCGCCGCCCGGGGCCCAATACTTTGCTGTGCCCGCCGATCCGACGAAGGAGCAGGGTCGCCCCGTCGCAGGGGATGGAGGTTATGGTTCGCGATCGCAGTTCGAGACAGAAGTACGGCAGCGCTTTCCTACCGCGACCGAATACACATCGTGGAGCTTCACGCCGCTGGATAAGATGGTGGGAAATATAACTGCCTCCGGCCTGCACTTTGAGCGTCATCACAACGGAATTCCGACCATAGACCCCGGCCACCACATGCTGTTCGTCCATGGCATGGTCGACAATCCGAAAAAATTTACGATGGCCGATCTTAAACGTTTCCCGTCGGTCACCCGGCGCCATTTCATCGAATGTTCCGGCAATGGGCTCACTGAATGGAACAAGCCCACGTTGAAGACTGTGCAAGGCACGCACGGCCTGCTCAGCACCTCGGAATGGACTGGCGTTCCCTTCGCAACGATCGCCCGCGAGGTCGGCCTCAAAGAGGGCTCGACCTGGGTCCTCGCCGAGGGTGCGGATGCCGCCGTTATGACGCGCAGCATCCCGATGGAAAAAATGCTGAAAGACGCGCTCCTTGCGTACGGCCAGAATGGCGAAGCCATTCGCCCTGAGCAAGGCTATCCTCTGCGGCTTCTACTTCCGGGCTACGAGGGCAACACGAACATCAAATGGCTGCGTCGCCTCGAAGTAAGCGATAAGCCGTTCATGACGCGTGAGGAAACATCAAAATACACCGATCTGATGGCCAACGGTAAAGCGCGTCAATTCACGTTGGATATGGAGTCAAAATCGGTCATCACATTCCCTTCAGGAGAAATGAAACTGCCTGGGCCGGGTTTTTACAACGTGACCGGTCTCGCTTGGTCTGGACGCGGCCGTGTTCAAGCGGTCGATGTCTCGATTGACGCCGGAAAGACTTGGTATCCGGCACGCATTGATTCACTCCCCGAGCCTATGTGCACCATACGCTTTAGCTATCCCTGGGTTTGGGACGGTAAGCCAGCGGTTTTGCAAAGCCGTTGCACTGATGAAACCGGTTACATACAGCCAACCCTAAAACAGTTGGTTGCGATCCGAGGCGACAATGGACCATTCGGGTCGATTTACCACCTAAATGCAATTCAAAGCTGGGCCGTGGCAGCGGACGGGAGTGTCACCAATGTTCATGCGTAATATTGCAGTTGGTCTCGGTGTTCTGTGCCTCGCTGTTGTTGCACTCGCTCCGAGTGTCTACGCCCAGGCGCAAACGCATTTCGGATTTGGCGCGCCAGCGTCGCCCGAAGAGCTCGCGAAGTTCTTTGCTATTCCAGCCGACGGAAAAGGGCTTCCCCCAGGCGGCGGCAACGCGCGGGAAGGGGCCAAGGTCTATGCGGATAATTGCGCGGCTTGCCACGGTCAACACCTGGAGGGCAATCCGGCAAAAGGGATTGGCGGCGATAAGCTGATCGGCGGACGCGGGACGCTTGCCTCAAAAGCACCGGTGAAGACAGTGGAGAGTTATTGGCCGTATGCGACGACGCTGTTCGACTATGTCAAGCGGGCAATGC